>Ga0101941_1000907_pt1 | contig 32157 bp, 30 predicted proteins | sample DewCreD2012metaG_3_FD_75242 | JGI IMG/M metagenome (GOLD analysis project Ga0101941, IMG submission 75242) | Hot spring sediment bacterial and archeal communities from British Columbia, Canada, to study Microbial Dark Matter (Phase II) - Dewar... ...
GATCAACCCGCGCTGCGACTGGAACTGCGCCAGGGCCTGGGCGAAGCGGACGGTGCCGACGTCGCAACGGGTGCCGATCTCCTGCTGGATCAGGGGCACATAGGTCTGCCAGCCCCACTCCATCTGATTAAACGGCGTCCACTCCAGCGAGTTGACCGAGATGAAGTTGGCGAAGGCCGCGCCGTCCCATTCCGGAGAGGTCGCTTCGCAGGCCTCGGCCTGATTGCGCGCCTGATCGCGGGTCTGGGCCGCGACCGGTTGGGCCAGCACCAACAGACACAGGGCGGCCAGCAGGCCGGGCGCGAGACGAGTCCACATGGCAGGCATGCTGACCCGAGGCCTGTGGCGGCGGCAAGGCCATTTCCGCGTCGTCGATGACGAAAGCGTCACCGCCCGTCTCGCGCCCTGCCCGCAAAGGCGGCATGGTGCGACAAGCCGATTCACCGGCTTTCCAGATGGACCCGTCCATGACCGACGCCCCCGTCGCCTCCCCTGCCGCCACAGCCGCCGCGCCGCGTCGCAGCAATGGCGTGCTGGCCGCCTTTTCAGCCGCTTGCCTGCCCTATGCGGCGTTGGGCCTGCCGGTCTATGTGACCCTGCCGGAGTTCTACGCCAGCCATGTGGGCGTCGACCTGGCCGTGGTCGGGCTGATCTTTCTGATCATCCGGATGGCCGACATCGTCGTCGACCCGGCGCTGGGGATGGTCATCGACCGGACGCACAGCCGCTTTGGACGCTATCGCCTGTGGATGGGGCTGGCGGCCCCGGTGCTGATGCTGGCGGTCGGCATGCTGTTCATGGCGCGACCTGGGGCGGGACCGGCCTATCTGACCGTCTGGCTGGTGGTGCTGTCGCTGGGCTTCTCGGTCAGCCTGCTGTCGCAGGTCAGCTGGGCCTCGGCGCTGTCATCGGACTACAACCAGCGCTCGCGCATCTATGGCTGGTGGCAGACGGCGAACATCATCGGCGTGCTGGCGGTCAAAGGCGAAGACCGCGCCGATCTGAACCCGATGAAGCCCATCAATCGCGGCTTCTGGGTCTCGGCGATTCTGGCGGCGTTGGGCAATCTGGGCGTCGCCTATTTCTTTATGCAGGACATCCAACTCAAGTCAGGTGCGACGGTGGACTGGTGGCGCTTCTGGCTGGCGACGGCGTTCGGTGTGGTGGTCGCTGTGATGATTGAACGCATCACCGAGTATTTCACCTCCACCGAGAAGAAGCCCGTCAAGGAGATTTCGGCGGCGGCGTCCACAGGACCCGCGACGCTGATCATTCAGGGCTTCGCCTACGGGCTGGAATCGAGCGTGTGGTCGGTGTTTGCGATTGCGTCCGCGCTGCTGGCGCCGCTGTTCATCTTCCCGCCGGGGCTGTACGACGGACCCATGCTGTCGTTCTACGGGATTGCGCTGACGGGGCTGGGGCTGCTGGCGACCACAGGCTACATCTTGGCGATGGACACCTTCGGTCCCATATCGGACAACGCGAACGGCATCTTTGAGATGTCGGGCGCACTGAAAGAGCGCGACAACCAGCCCGCGGCAGGCGGCTTGACTGGCGACAAGATTGTGCATCGGCTGGATGCGGTGGGCAACACGACCAAGGCGCTGACCAAAGGCTTCGCGATTGCGACGGCGGTCGTGGCGGCGGTCGCGCTGTTCCACTCGTTTGTGGAGGACTCGCGCCTCGTGGAGTTGATTAACATCGCCAGTCAGAACGGCGTCGCGCTGAAGGACGCTTTCGGCGGGCTGCCTGTGGATGTGCCTGTGGTGTTTATCGGGCTGCTGATTGGCGGCGCGGCTCCGTTTCTGTTCAGCGCGTTCTCGATTATGGCGGTCGGGCGTTCCGCGTTCGAGATGATTCACGAGGTGCGTCGCCAGTTCCGCGAGAAGCCGGGCATCATGCAGGGCACGGAGACGCCCGACTACGGGCGCTGCGTGGAAATTGTCACGGCGGCGGCGCAGAAGGAGCTGCTGGGACCGGGCATCCTCGCGATTGCGCTGCCTGTGGGCGTCGGGTTCGGGCTGAGCATCGGCGCAGCGCCCGTGACGATTGGCAGTAGTCAGTATGTGTTCACGGGCGCGCAGGCGCTGGGCGGCTACCTCGCGGGCGCGATTCTGTCGGGGCAGTTGCTGGCGGTGCTGCTGGCGAACTCCGGCGGCGCGTGGGACAACGCCAAAAAGCGCATCGAGGACGGCTTCCTCGGCGGCAAGGGCACCGACGCGCACAAGGCAGGCGTAATCGGCGATACCGTCGGCGACCCGTTCAAGGACACCGCAGGACCCGCGCTGAACCCGCTGATCAAGGTGATGAATCTCGTCGCCATCCTGATTGCGCCGATAGTGATACAGCCGTTGCCCGACGCCGTGCGGATTGGCGTCACGGCAGTGGCGGTCGGCGCGCTGCTGTTCTCGGTCTACTGGAGCAAGCGCGGCTCGGTCGCAGAGACCATCGAGCACGAGTTGGGCTACCACACGACCGAAGCCGTAGACGAGTACGCGCCTGTCGGCGGCAAAGGTGGGCAATAAGGGCATGGCGCGGCGGTTGCTGACCCGTCGCGCCTCTCCCTCGAACATCGGCGACGATTTTTCCGATGGGCTTATCGAGTTCCGTCGCATCGTGATGAGCGAATGACAGCGTTTTTTCGCCTGCTACTTGACAAGTGCGTATAAAAATGGGTATACTCTGCGCCGTTATGGAGGTACGCACAATGGATCGACGCAGCGTGTATATCGAGGGTATCCTTAAGGCGTTTAAGGCAGGTGAGATTGATATGGCAGAAGCAGTCAAGGCAATTCGGAGACGCAAGCCGAACTCGGCTAAGATCGAGGGCGCTCAGGAGTTTGCGAAGCTGATACAAGAGGGCAAGTACGAAGAGGCGTTTGCGAAGTATCGCTTCGGTCTCAAGAATGTACGCCAACCTCGCAGCACGCGCAACGGCAAGTCCGACTGAGCGACCGAAGTAAGACCCCTCCCGCGCGGAGGGGTCTTCCGATTTTGGGGTATCCTTCTGCTATGCATCGGTTCGCCTTTGTGATCCATCCTGTGGATGTCAAGCGCGACGCCGCGCGCAAGTACCCCATCGCGAAGTACCTTCCTGAACGCTGGGTGGAGCGGCTCCTGTTGCGCAAGGAGCCGATGGTGGTCTCGCGCATTACGGGCGTGCGCTCGCTGACGGGCGCGGAGACGGAGGGGTGGTTCATCGGCTGTCCACTCTCGCCGCGCATGATGCTGAGCCTGCCGCTGGAGGTGGTGTACGACAAAATCGTGCGCTGCGGGCAAATCGCGCAGGAGCTGGGCGCGGAGATTATCGGGCTGGGCGCGTTCACCTCGGTGGTCGGCGACGGCGGAATCACAATCGCCAGCCGCCTGAATATCGCTGTCACGACGGGCAACAGCTACACGGTCGCCACGGCGATAGAGGCAGCGGCGCTGGGCGCAGAGAAGATGGGCATCTCAATGGACGATGCGACAGTCGCGGTGGTCGGCGCGACAGGCTCCATCGGGCGCACCTGCGCCGAGGCGCTCGCCCCGCAGGCGAAGGCGATGCTGCTGCTGGGACGCAACACGGCGCGGCTGGAGACGGTCGCCGAATCGCTGCGCCCGCTCGCGCGCGGCGCAGTGCGCGTCTCGGACGACCTCCCACGCGACTTGCCCCTCGCGGATGTCATTATCACCGTCACCAGCGCGGTGGACGCCGTGATTTACCCCAAAGACCTCAAGTCGGGCGCGGTGGTGGTCGATGTGGCGCGCCCGCGCGATGTGTCGGTGCGCGTCGCCCGTGAACGCGACGATGTGCTGGTGATCGAAGGCGGGCTGGTGGAAGTGCCAGGCGAGGTGGACTTCGGCTTCAACTTCGGCTTCCCGCCGCGCATGGCGTATGCCTGCATGTCGGAGACGATGATGCTTGCGTTGGAGGGGCGCATCGAGAACTTCACGCTGGGCAAGGAGGTCAGCCTGCAGCAGGTGCAAATCACCCAAGCGTTAGCGCGCAAGCACGGCTTCCGATTGGCGGGCTTCCGCAGTTTCGAGCGTGCGCTGACCGACGAGGAAATCGCGGCGATTCGGGCGCGGGCGCGTCGCCCGTCGCCATCGGACGCCGCGCCCCCTATCCCTGCAGGTTGACTGTCGGGTTCCACCAGCCGCGAATCTGCTGTATGAACGCCTGCGCCGATTCGTCGTTGAGCGTGGCAGGGTCTACTGCCGCCGCTTGCGGGGGCAACTCGCCCGAAAAAATCAGTGCGTCGCCGCCCGCAGGGTTCGGCGCAATCACCCCAACGCTAATCGCCGCGCTGTTCGGGTAGAGTTCGTAGAACGCCCGCGCCAGCGCAATTGCCTCTTGCAGTACCCGCACACGGTTCAGCACGCCCGACTGGATGCGCACGCGCGCCTGCCAGCGGTTGGCGGCGGGGTCAAACGCGCACCACACAGGCGCGCCATTCAGACGCTGGCTGAGTTTGGCTGCCAGATCCGACTCCGCGCCGCTCATGCCTGCAAAGCCTGCGGGTGGGGCGGGGGGTAGCGTCGGCGCGGGCGCAGGCGGCTCGGCGATGGACGCAGGCGGCGGAATGCGCGGCGCGTCGCTCGGCGCAGGCGGCGCGATGGCGTCCTGCGCGGGCTTGACAGGCTCTGCAGCTGCCTGACGCATCGCGTGCATCCGCGCCCCCGCCACAAACGATGCGCCAACCAGAATCAACACCAGTGCCCCGAACAGCGCATACGCCAAAACCTTCGGCTTGGCGGGCTTTGCCTCTGGCTCAGGCACAGGCGGCGGGGGCGCGACCTGCGCCGCGCGCATCGCCCGCAAATTGTGCAACTTCGCATTGTAATGCACATTCGTCGGCGCTAACTCCACCAGCAACTCGTACCACTGGATTGCGTCCTCCAGTTTGCCCTGATCGGCGTAGATGTCGCCCAGCAGGGCATGAACGGTCTCGTTGCTGGGGAAGCGCCCCATAATGCGGCGGCAGATCTCTATCGCTTCCTCGTACTGCCCTTGCATCCGCAAGAGGTTCGCCCGCGCCAGTTCGGGGTACACCTCGCGGTCGGAGCCTTCCGCGTACAGCGGGTCGGTGGTGTCTTCGCGGATGCGCGAGCCGCACTCCATACAAAACGCGCTGGTATCCGGTATCTCTGCAAAGCACTTCGGGCAAACCATCGTCCCTAACTTCGCCTCCCTAAGCATGCTGCAATTGTCGGCACGAGGGCGAGAAATTGTTCCCCACAGGGCAATAGGATACCCGTTTTCAGGTATAATCAAAGGCATGGCGCGACTTCTGTGGAGTGTTCTCTGGGGGCTTGTATGCATCGCGGCGTGGGCGCAGCAGACGGCGCGACCTGTGTATTACATCCAGTTCAAGGAGATTGTGCATCGCGCGTCGGCGGACTATCTGATGCGAGCGCACGCGGACGCCGTGAAAGCGAATGCGGGCGCGTTCGTGGTGCTGCTGGACACGCCAGGCGGCGAGTTGCAGGCGACGCGCGACATCACGACGACCCTGCTGAACAGCCCCATCCCCGTGATTGTGTTTGTGTATCCGTCAGGGTCGCGGGCGGGGTCGGCGGGCGTGTTCATCACGGTCGCCGCGAATGTCGCAGCGATGGCGCCTGGCACCAACATCGGCGCAGCGACCCCCGTCTCAGGCGATGGGGGCGACATCCCCCAAGACATGCGACGCAAGGTGATGAACGACACCATCGCCTACGCCAAGACCATCGCCGAGCAGCGCGGACGCAACAAAGACTGGGTGGTCAAAGCCGTCACGGAAGCCGCCTCCATCACCGAGCAGGAAGCCCTGCGCAACAAGGTCATCGATATCGTCGCCAGTAGCCCCCAAGAGTTGCTGGTCGCCATCAACGGGCGCACGGTCAAAGTCGCGGGCGGTAAGACCATCACCCTACGCACCAAAGACGCGCCGTTCCAAGAGATTCCCAAAAACTGGCGCGAGTCGCTGCTAATGTTCCTCGCGCACCCGAATGTCTTCTACATCCTGATGCTGCTGGCGATTTACGGCATTCTGGGCGAGTTGCAGAACCCTGGCGCGACCTTCCCTGGCGTGATCGGCGCGATTGCGCTGCTGCTGGCGCTGTATGCGGCGTCGGTGCTGCCTGTGAACGCGCTGGGCGTCGCGCTGATTCTGCTGGCGTTCGTGCTGTTCGTGGCGGAGCTGTTCACGACCTCGCACGGGGTGCTGACCGCAGGCGCGCTGGTCTCGTTCACGATTGGCTCGATCATCCTGTTCCAGTCCGACTCGCCCGTGTTTCGGGTCAGTTTCTGGCTGATTGGCTCGATGACCGTCTTGACGGGCGCGGCGTTCCTGTTCGTGGCGTATTCGGGCATTCGGGCGCAGTTCCGTCGCAAGGTGAGCGGTCAGGAGCGGCTAATCGGGATGATTGGGCGCGCCCGCACGAAGCTGGAGCCTGAAGGGATGGTGTTCGTGGACGGCACGCTGTGGCGGGCAATTGCGCTTGACCCGCCGATTGAAGCGGGCGAGTATGTGCAGGTAGACCGCGTGGACGGGCTGACGCTGTATGTGCGCTGGCAGCCCAAGCCCGCGCCAACCGCCGAAGAACGGGAGTCCGCCCGCGCCTGATGCTCCGCACGCGCGTCCTGACCGCCCTTGTGGGGATACCGCTTGCGCTGGCGGTGGTGTTCGCGCCAGGCGGGGGGCTGATGGCGTTCGCGCTGAGCCTGCTTGCGCTGCTGGGCGCGTTGGAGTACCGCCGCGCCTACCTACACGCCGATTGGATTCCCCAGCCGCGCCCGAACCTGATTTTGCTGCTGGCGGGGGCGTGTTTGCCGCTGGTGGTGTGGCGGTTCCCGCAGGCGTCGCTGGCGAGCGTGCTGCTGCCTGCGCTGGCGGCGGCGTCGCTCTACGAGTTGGCGCGGGCGTGGGGGGGCAGACGCCTCAGCCTCGCGGCGAACCTTGGGCACGGCGTGTTCGGGATGCTGTATATCGGCTGGCTGTTCAGCTTCGGCGCGCAGTTGCGGGGGCACTACGCGCCTGCCGTGCTGTGGGGCTGGCAGGTGGAGCGGGGCGCGCTGTGGGTGCTGTGGCTGCTCGCGATGCTCTGGCTGGGCGATTCGGGCGCGTACTTTGTGGGCAGGGCGATTGGCAGGCGCAAGCTCGCGCCGACGCTCAGCCCCGCCAAGACATTGGAGGGCGCGCTCGCGAACCTTGCGCTGTGCCTACTGGTGGGCTGGCAGGGCGGCGTGGCGTTGGGGCTGCCGCTCGGCTGGGCGATTGCGGGCGGGCTGGGGGTGGGCGTGCTGGGGCAGCTGGGCGATTTGTTCGAATCCGCGCTCAAGCGCGCCGTCGGCGTCAAAGACTTCGGCGGCATCCTGCCCGGACACGGCGGCGTGCTGGATCGGTTCGACAGTTTCCTGTTCAGCGCGCCGTGGGTCTGGTGGATTGTGCAGAACGCGTCTTAGCACAAGCAGGAAAGCGTAGCGCCGTGCCGAATTAGTATGGTTGATGAGACGCCCTTCCCCTGCGACCTTCCGCGCGGTTGCAGTCGCCCTCGGCCCCGCGCTGGGCGTTGCGCCCTTGCTGATCCCTCACCCAGAGTCGCTGACCCCCGAAGCGTGGCGGCTGGTGGGGCTGACGCTGTGGATGGCGCTGTGGTGGTTCTCGGAGTGCATCCCTATCCCTGCGACCGCGCTGTTGCCGTTGGTGTGGATGCCGCTGACGGGCATTGCCGACGAGAAGCAGGTCGCTGCCCGCTACGCCGACCCGATTGTGTTCCTGTTTCTGGGCGGGTTTATCATCGCGCAGGGGATGCAACAGTCGGGGCTGCACGAGCGGCTCGCGCTGGGCATCGTGAAGGGGCTGGGGCGCACGCCCGGCGGCATGGTCGCGGGCTTTATGGCGGCGACGGCGTTCACCTCGATGTGGATCAACAACACCTCCACGACGATGATGATGTTCGCCGTCGCGCTGTCGGTGGTGGAGTGGGTGCGGCGCGCCTGCGGGCGGGAGGCGACGCACGGCTTCGCCGTCGCGCTGATGCTGGGCGTGGCGTACTCGGCGTCAATCGGCGGCGTGGGCACGCTGATTGGCACTGCGCCCAACGCGCTGCTGGCGGGCTTTCTGCGCGACAACTACAACTACGCGCTGAACATGCTGAACTGGCTGAGCGTCGGGCTGCCCTTCGTGGGGCTGATGCTGCCGTTCACTTGGTTCTGGCTGACCCAAGTGCAGTTCCGCGTCCGAGACTTGGACTTCCGCGCCCTGCGCCAGTCGCTGCTGCGCCAACTCGACTCGCGCAATGGCTGGAGCCTTGCCGAGCGATGCGTCGCGGGGGTGTTCGCCTACGCGGTGGCGGGCTGGCTGGCGCGGGAGTGGCTAAGCCGCCAGTTCGGGGTCGTGATTTCCGATGCGTTTGTGGCGATGAGCGCGGCGCTGACGCTGTTTCTGCTGCCTGCTTGCGTGAAGCCGTACAAGCCGATTCTGGACTGGCGCACGGCGGAGAGCATCCCGTGGGGCGTGCTGATTCTGTTCGGCGGCGGGCTGGCGTTGGCGGGCGCGTTCGAAAGCACGGGGCTGGCAAAGGCGATTGGTGCGAGCGTGAAGGGGCTTTCGGGGCTGCCCGTGTGGGTGATTGTGCTGGCGGTGGCGACGCTGATTATCTTCCTGACCGAGTTGACCTCCAACACGGCGACGACGGCGACCTTTCTGCCTGTGGTGGGCGCGGCGGCGGTCGGGCTGGAGATTGACCCGCGCCTGCTGACGATTCCTGTGGCGGTGAGCGCGTCGGCGGCGTTCATGCTGCCCGTCGCCACGCCCCCCAACGCGATTGTGTTCGCGTCGGGCGAGATCCGCATCGCCGAGATGGCGCGCGCGGGGCTTGCGCTGAACCTGTTCTGCATCGCGGCGGTGACGCTGATTGCGCTGACCACTGCGCGCTGGGGGCTGGGCATCCCGTAGGGGTATACTTCGCGGGCGATGGAGGCGTATGACCCCTCGCGCATCTGGCTGTACCACGAGCGGCTGAGCGCGATCCCCGAAGAGATGGGCGCGGTGCTGGAGTACGCGGCGTGTTCGCCCAACATCAAGGAGCGGCGCGACTACTCGTGCGCGCTGTTCGACGCGCAGGGCAGGCTGGTAGCGCAGGCGGCGCACATCCCTGTGCATCTGGGCGCGATGCCCGCGCTGATGGCGTACCTGCTGCCGCGCATGGCGTGGCAGGCGGGCGACATGGCGCTGACTAACGACCCCTACCATGCGGGCACGCACCTGCCCGACTGGACGCTGATTGCGCCCGTGTTCGTGGAGGGGCAGTTGATGGGCTTTGTAGCGAGCCGCGCACACCACGCCGACACAGGCGGCGCAACGCCCGGCTCGATGCCGCTGGCGACCGAAATCTACGAGGAGGGGCTGCGCATGCCGCCTGTCAAGATCCTGCAAGCGGGCGCACTGAACGAGCCGCTGCTGGCGATGATTCTGCACAATGTGCGCACGCCCGACGAGCGGCGCGGCGACCTGATGGCGCAGATTGGCGCGAACCAAGTGGGCGTCCGACGCCTGCAGGAGTTGTTGCACGCCGAAGGCGTCGCCGTCTGGCGCGAGCGGTTCGAGATGTTGATGCGCTACAGCGAGCAACTCATGCGCGCCGCACTGCGCCAAATCCCGCCTGGCGAGTATGCATTCGTGGACTACTTGGACGATGACGGGCGGGGCAGCCGCGACTTGCCGATTCGGGTGCGCGTGGTCGCCCCTGCCGATGGGGAGGGCGCCGTGTGCTTCGACTTCACGGGCAGCGCGCCGCAGTCGGCGGGCGGGTTGAACGCGCCCGAAGCCGTCACCCGCGCGGCGTGCTACTATGTCGCCCGTTGCCTGCTGCCCGAAGACGCGCCGACCAACGACGGCTGCTGGCGACCGATTGCGGTCGTCGCGCCCGCAGGTACGATTGTGAATGCGCAGCCGCCAGCCGCCGTCGCGGGCGGGAATGTGGAGACCTCGCAGCGGATTGTGGACGTGGTGCTGGGCGCGCTGGCGCAGGCATTGCCCGACCGTATCCCCGCCGCCTCGCAGGGTACGATGAACAACATCCTGTTCGGCGGGTACGACCCCCAGCGCGGGCGGGCGTTTGTGTATTATGAGACGCTGGCGGGCGGCGCAGGCGCGCACCCCGACGCCGACGGCGCAAGCGCAATCCACACCCACATGACCAACACGCGCAACACGCCGATCGAAGCGCTGGAGAGCGCGTACCCCGTGCGCGTGCTGGAGTACCGCATCGCCGAGCGCACGGGCGGAGCAGGCACGCGGCGCGGCGGCGACGGTATCGTGCGCACCTACCAGTTCCTCACCGAGACGACGCTGACGCTGCTGACCGAGCGACGGCGACGCGCCCCTTACGGACTGCACGGCGGCAAGCCCGGCAAGCGCGGGCAGAACCGCCTGCACATCGACGGCGAGGTGGACGCCGAAGTGGGCAAGGGCGTCATTCGCGTGCCCGCAGGCGCAATTCTGACCGTTCGCACGCCTGGCGGTGGGGGGTGGGGGTAAGGGTATAGCTCTTGGGTTCACTGCGTGCGGAACAGAAGCGTGTTTTTCGCCCTCACCCCCAGCCCCTCTCCCACGCTGTGGGAGAGGGGGAGCCGTGCGCGGGTGTTTTTGGAGTGCTGAAGCTTGCGCTTCAGCATCGGGCGGAAGCTTCGCTTCCGCACTCCACATAAGCTCTCACGGGGTGGGAAATGGAAGCCTCGTGGGGGTGTTTTTGGAGTGCTGAAGCTTGCGCTTCAGCGTCGGGCGGAAGCTTCGCTTCCGCACTCCATAGTCGCCCTCGCCCGCGAGGCGGGCGAGGACAACACGGCGCGCCTGTCCTAAAGATTTCGCGTCCGATGACTGTATCGTTTACTATCGCTCCTCGCTGGGGAAGAGCGTCATTTGATTTTGCTTGCCTTTCCGTCGTTTGCGGGCGCGCGTTGGGGCGTTTGGCTTCGAGGTGGGCGCAGGATCGGTCGCTGCGGGAGGCGGCGCAGGCACAAGCGCGTCGAGTTCGCCCAGCGCGACGCCGCGCGCCCAGCGGTCAACCTGCGCCATTTCGGGCAGGCTATTGCGCGGCACAGCATGCGGGCGAATCTGCAGCCCCTGCGCCAACTGACGCGCCTGCTGCATCAACCCGCGCAGCCCCGTGTCCTTGATTTTGTAGACCCCTTGCCACTGCCTGACCAGCAGCTCGCTGTCGGAAAACCACTCCACCTCGCGTGCGCTCAGCTGACGCGCCATCTCCAGCCCGCGTAGGAACGCGCGGTACTCCGCCTGATTGTTCGTCGCTGTGCCCAGCGGCTCGCGTCCCGCTGCCAGGGTGTTGCCCGACTCGTCGGTGATGATGTAGGCAAGCCCCGCGGCGCCAGGATTGCCAATCGACGAGCCGTCCGTATACAGGCGTATCCGCTGCGTAGCCACTTGTGAGAGTGTACCCTACAGGATTAGCATTGCGTCGCCGAAACTCAGGAATCGGTACCGTTCCCGAACCGCCTCTTGGTAGGCGCGCATGACGAATTCGCGCCCTGCGAACGCGCTCACCAGCACGAGCATCGTGGTGCGCGGCATGTGGAAGTTGGTGATCATCGCCTCCACTACCTTGAACTCGTAGCCGGGGGTGATATACAGGCGCGTTTCGGCGGAGCCGTGCTGCACCTGACGGGGTGCGACGGCGGCGCTTTCGAGCGTGCGTATGCAGGTCGTGCCCACCGCCACGATGCGCCCGCGCGTAGCGTTGATGGCGGCGGCGGCTTCGGGGCTAATCGTGTACCATTCGCCGTGCATCGTGTGCGCTTCCACCTGCTCGGTCTGCAGCGGGCGGAAGGTGTCCAAGCTCACATGCAGGGTGATATACACAATTTGCACGCCTTGCGCCTTGAGGCGTTCCAGCAGCGCGGGCGTGAAGTGCAGCCCAGCGGTTGGCGCGGCGGCGGAACCGGGCGCGTGCGCGTACACCGTCTGGTAGCGCTCAGGGTCGGTCAACTGCTTGTGGATGTAGGGCGGGAGGGGCACTTGCCCGACGCGCGGCAGAATCTGTTCGGGCGGCTCGTCGCTGTGCAGGCGCACAAGGCGCAGCCCGCCCTCCAGCCTGCCCTCGATCACCACCTCCAGTTGCTCGCCGACCCGCACGCGGCTGCCGTCGGGCAGGCGTCTGCCGGGGCGCACCAGCGCGTGCCAGCGCCCGTCCGCCAGCGGGTGCAGTAGGAACACCTCCGCCTGACCGCCCGTCGGCTTGCGCCCCAGCAGCCGCCACGCCGAGACGCGCGTGTCGTTCAGCACCAGCGTATCGCCTGCCTGCAGGTAGGCGGGCAGCTCGTAGAAGCGGCGATGCTCGATGGTTTGCGTCGCGCGGTGGAGCACCATCAGGCGGGAGTGGTCGCGCGGCTCGATAGGCTCCTGCGCAATCAGCGATTCGGGCAACTCGTAGTCAAACAGGCTCGCGTCCATCGTTATCGCCCGCGCGCCGACAGCCACGCCCAGAAAGTCAGCAGCAGGGTCAGCACGATGCTAATCAGGATACTCGTGCCCAGTGGGAAGTAGAACGCGAAGCCGTCGCGCTGGATGGCGATGTCGCCAGGCAGTCGCCAACTGCGTATGCCCAGCCGCTCCAGCCCGATCAGCAGCAGCCCCACTGCCACAAGCACTGCGCCCAGCCCCAGCAACACTTTGCCAATCGCGCCCATCCCTTTGGGAACCTCGTCGGAGCAAATGAGGGTTTTTGGTGACCCCAGGGGGATTCGAACCCCCGTCCTCCTGGCTGAGAACCAGGCGTCCTCGACCGCTAGACCATGGGGCCACCTGACGCTTATAGAATACCCGATAGCGTGCGCCTGTGTCAAGGGGCGCGCCCGTCAGTTCGCGCTTGCCGACAGCACATTCGCCATGAGCGACACGCGCAGCTGCGCCTGCTGCGGGTCGTCGGTCTCAATCAGCAGGTTTTTGCGCACTGTGCCTGTCTGCCAGCCGCCCTTGTAGCGCAGGACGAAGCGGTGCTGCTTGCCGTCCGCCGTCGATTCGTGGCGCACCTCGATGTTCGGGTCGTCCACTTCGAACCGCTTGACTTGGAAGCCCTTGTCGCTGCGGCTAAGGGTGACCACGCGCTCCACAGGCAGCGGCGTCGCCGAGTTAATCGCGCCGAAGAAGACGGTCGTCGGCGTGACGATAATGCCCTTCTCGTAGTTCAGCGCGATGTTCACTTGCGGCATCGCGCTGGAGTTGGTGCGCGCCGTCACCAGAATCGCGTTGCGTCCTGGGGGCGCGTCGGGGCTGACCGTGATGATGACCTTCGTGCGCTTGTCGTCGATTTTCTGGGTCTCGGCGCGGGCGAAGGGCACATTCACGCGCACCTCCTGCACTTCCAGCGGCTCGTCGGTGCTGGAGACAATCTCCGCCTCCTGCACGGTCGGCGCGTCGCTCTTGAGGGCGATTGGAATCTGCTCGCTGGGCTTGACCTCGATCGCGACGCGGATGGTGGTCGTCAGGCGCAGCGTCAGGTTCGGGTTGTCGGGGTCGTTGCTGGTGACCTGGATGGTCTTGATTTGCGCTCCGCGAAAGCCTGCCGTGCGCAGTTCTGCCTCGATCTTGCCCTCTTTGCCTGGCTCGATGACCTTGTCGAAGTAGGGGGTCACACAGCCGCAGCTGGGGCGCGCGGTGATCTCCAGCGGCGCGTCGCCCAGGTTTTTGACGACGAAGGTGTGCTTGACGACCGCGCCCTGCGTGGTGTCGCCGAAGTCGTACTCCATCGGCTCGATCGCGATCTTCGGCTTGGGCATATAGACGGCGACGCGGCGCGTGGCATAGTCGGTAAGCGTCGTGCGCACTTGGTTCAGCACACGCACGCGCGCGACCTCCTCGCTGGTGGGCGCGGTCGGCAGGTCTTCCGAGTTCCACACGGGTCCCATGATGTCGGTGTCCTTCTGGCTCTCGCCCAGCCCCAAGTACGCGCCGACCGCTTGACCGACCAGGTGCGCGACGGCTTTTGCGGGTTGGGGCATCTCGGTGTAGGGGATGTAGGTCGCAATCCGTGCGCGCACGCGCCGACGGTCGCCCTGATTGGGGGGCAAGAAGAGCCGCGCGCGCCCGTGCATCAGGCGGAACTGACCCGCCGTGATTTCGGCGACATCCTCCTCGAACACAATCTGCACATCGGCGGCGCGCTCATCGTCCGTCCACTCAATGCGCGGGTTGCCCCCCAGCGCGGTGTTCCAGTTCTGAACCGCCTCCTGCGCCGCTTGGCGGAACCCCTCGCGCAGCTCAATCGGGATGGTCGCCCAACTGCCGTACACGCGAACCGTAGCGGGGATCACCAACGGCTTCACTAACTTCTCCGCTTCCGTAAACTCGCTCTTAGACAGTAAGTTAATCGCTTGCGTGAGTTGGTCATGCTCCTGCTTAGCGACATTTTCGGGCAGCGCAGGCGCTTGCGGGGCGTTCTGCGCCCATGCCGCTATGCTGGACATCATCAGCAACAACGCCGTCATCCATTTCTGCATATGAATACCCTCCAGCGTATATTATAGCCCAAATCGCCCACTCGGTATAATTCCCCCCGTCGCTGGGCGACAGTTGGTCAGTAAACTAAGGAGGCATAGATGAGCGAGACCACACGCACTTTGATTTTCGTTAAGCCCGACGGCGTGCGCCGCGGGTTAGTCGGAGAGATTATTCAGCGGTTCGAACGGCGCGGGATTCGCATCGTCGGGCTGAAGATGGTGCACCCGACGCGCGAACTCGCCGAGAAGCACTACGCCGTGCATCGCGACAAGCCGTTTTTCGAGAGCGTCGTGAACTTCATCACTTCGGGACCCGTGGTCGCGATGGTATTGGAGTGCCCGAACGCAATTGAGGTCACCCGTCAGATGATGGGCGCGACGAACCCCGCCAACGCCGCGCCCGGCACGATTCGGGGCGATTTTGGGCTGGACATCGAGCAGAACATCATTCATGGCTCGTCCGACCCTGAAGCGGCGGCGTATGAGTTGAGCCTCTGGTTCACGCCCGACGAGCTGGTGGGCTGACGCGGCAGGCAGGAGACGGCGCGCGGCTGCCGAATCGTACCCGTATGCAGCTCGCGTGGGTGACTTTCACGGTCAATAAACGCTTCGCGCTCGCGATTAGCCGCGGGGTGACCGCGCAGACGGTGAATGTGTGGGCGCGTGTGGAGGCGGACGGCATCGAGGGCTGGGGCGAGGCGTCGCCGTTTGGCGTCGGCGACTTGCGGCAAAGCACCGAGCAGATCATCGAACACCTTGCCCAGGCGCGCCCCCTGCTGGAGCCGTTGCACCCGCTGGAGCGCGAGCGCGTCGAGCAGTCGCTGCGCGCGGCGGGGATTGGCTCGGCGGCGCGCGCGGCGATTGACCTCGCGCTGTGGGACTGGCTCGGCAAGCGCACAGGGCTGGCGGTGTGGCAGCTGCTGGGGCTCTCGCGCGAGGCGATTGCGCCCACCTCCGTGACGATTGGCATCAACCCGCCCGAAGTTGCGCAGCAGCAGACGCGCGACTGGCTCGAGCGCACGCACGCCCGCGCACTCAAAGTCAAGCTGGGCAACCCCGCTGGGATTGAGGCTGACCAAGCCATGTTCGAGGCGATACGGCAGGTCGCGCCTGAAGGGATTGCTCTGCGCGTGGACGCCAACGGCGGCTGGAGCTTGCCCGACGCCATCACGATGTGCCGCTGGCTGGCGGAGCGCGGCGTGGAGTATGTGGAGCAGCCCCTGCCGCGCGGCGCGGAGGACGACCTGCCCGCGCTGCATCGCGAATCGCCCCTGCCGATTTTCGCCGACGAGAGTTGCTTCGACTCGCGCGATGTCGCCCGCCTCGCCGACCGCATTCATGGGGTGAACATCAAGCTCATGAAGTGCGGCGGGCTAAGCGAGGCGATACGGATGGTGCATACCGCCCGCGCGCTGGGGCTGCAGGTGATGTACGGCTGTTATTCCGACAGCAGCCTCGCGATTAGCGCCGCCAGCCAAATCGCCCCGCTGGCAGACCACTTGGACCTGGACAGCCACCTGAACCTGTTGGACGACCCGTTCGTCGGGGCGGAGTTGCAAGAGGGGAGGGTTGCGCCGGCTGCTGCGCCCGGGCTGGGCGTGCGCTTGCGGGAGATGTTTGTATAACGCGCCCCACCCCCGTTTTCGAGGGCAGGGCGCGGAGGATGGTGATAAGGTTCGCGTTAGCGGGAATGGGTCTCCTCGAAGACCACGATGTCGCCGCGGCGCACGACGCCCCGATAGGTGTAGGTCGGCTCCTCGCTGTCGGGGTTCGTGAAGAAGGCGACGGCAATCGTGTCGGGGTCGCCGTTGGCATCGCGCGGAGTGCGCAGGTCGCCCACGCGCACGATTGCCACGCCGCGCGCGCGCTCAACGCCTGTGCGCGTGCGCACTACGGCAACTGCGGGTCCGCTGAATACGGCGCGCTTGTTCTCGATGTCCACCGCCAGCCGCTGCGCATTCGCCATCTGGATGGACACGAGACGATTCGCCTCACGCACTTCAATCGCGAAGCCGCCGCCCAGACGGGTCTGCCCGTTATACTCCACCTGTTTGACCGAGAAGTTGAACTGCGCGTTCGGGCGCTCCGCATCGGGCGCGCCTGCCAGTCCCTGCCCAACTGCGCCGCGGATGGTTACCGACTGCGCATACGCCAACGCCATCACCGCGCCGATCGCGGTCAACCACATCAGTTTACGCTTCATCGTTACTCCTCCTTCAAAAGTAGTCAGAGAGTGGTTCTCTGCCGCCGAATTGGACGGAAGGCGCGCGGGATTGTTCACTGCGGGTATCCTAAACGCGATGGAAGAGTTGCTCTGGATACCGAGTCGTGGCAAGCGGATGGCGGCGGTGTTGCACCTGCCCGAAGGGCGCGGGCGCGCGCCTGCGGTGCTGATGTGTCATGGCTTCACGGGGCACAAGGCGGAGGCGCATCGGCTGTTTGTGCATACGGCGCGGCGACTCGTGCAGGAGGGGCTGATTGTGCTGCGCTTCGATTTTCTGGGTTCAGGCGACAGCGAGGGGCTGTTCGAGGAGATGACCATTCGCGGCGAGGTGGAGGACGCGCTGAACGCGCTGGCGTTTTTGCGCGGGCATGGGCGCGTGGACGCCGCTCGCGTGGCGATGCTCGGCTTCTCGCTGGGCGGGTGCGTCGTCGCGCTGAGCCTGCCCCGCGCGGGCGCGGTCAAAACGCTCGTGCTGTGGGCGCCCGTGTCGAACCCGATGCGCTGGATGCCCCCCACAGGCGTCCCCGACAAGCCCCAAAATCGCGGGGGCAATTTGGTCGGCGTGAACTTCTTCCGCGAGTTGCCTGACCTCAAGCCCTTAGAGAGCGTGCGCGACTACAGGGGAACCGTACTCGTGCTGCACGGCAGCGCGGATGAGGCGGTTCGCCCCGACGAGGGACGCGCCTACGAACGCGCGTTCACCAGCGCGCAGCGGTTCGAGTTCCACCTCATCGACGGCGCGGATCACACCTTCACGCAGCCCGACGCGGAGCGACGGCTGATTGAGCGCACTACGGAATGGCTGCGGGCGCAGGTGTAGCGGGCGCGGGCTGGTGCATCTGCGCCCACTGCAGCACCGTCTGCAGCACGCCCTCGCCGCACAGGTAAAAGTTGCGCAGCAGCAGCCGCTCTTGGGGCGAATGGATTCGGTCGGCGCCTGTGGGGAACACGAGGCACTGGATGCCCTTGAGGGCGAAGGCGTTCGCGTCGGAGCCGCCGCCCGTGCGCTCCAGTTTCGCCTCGACGCCGACAGTTTTCAGCCCCGCGACGGCGGCGCGCACAATCGGCGCGTCTTCGGGGAGGCGCACCGCCTCGAAGGTCTGGCTGAACCGCACCTCGACGCTGCCTTCGCTCTCGCGGGCGACCTGCTCGCAAATCGCTTGCCAGCGTTCGCGCAGCGCCTGCACGCGCGCGGGATCGAAACTGCGGAACTCGCCAACCAGTTTCACGCGCTCGGGCACGACATTCATCGCCTGCCCGCCCTCGATTGTGCCGACATTCGCGGTGGTCTCGGCGTCCAAGCGTCCCCACGCCATCTGGGCAATCGCTTTGGCAGCCATGGCGATGGCGTTCCTGCCCTTTTCAGGCTCCGCGCCTGCGTGCGCCGCCTTGCCGAGAAACACCACCTCCCACCGCCAATGCGTGGGCGACTGCACGAACAGCGCGCGGGGGTCTTCGCGCCCGTCCACGACCAGCCCCGTGCGGGCGCGCAGTAGGCGCGTGTCGAACGCCTTCGCGCCCAGCAGTCCCTTCTCCTCGCGGATGGTGAAGACCACCTCCAACGGCGGGTGCGGCAGGTTGCGCTCCTTCAGCGTGCGGATGACCTCCAGAATGATCGCCACGCCCGCCTTGTTGTCCGCGCCCAGAATCGTCTTGCCGTCCGTGCGTATCTCGGTCTCGTCGCGGATGAGTTGGATGCCCTCCGTCGAGTAGACCGTGTCCACATGCGCGTTCAGCAGCAGCGGAGGCGCGTTCACCGTGCCTTTGAAGCGCGCCAGCACATTCCCGCCCGTGCCGCCAATCTGTTTGCTCGCCTCGTCGATAATGACCGTCTCCGCGCCCAGCGCGCGCAACTGCTTCGCGACGAATTCGCACATCGCCGCCTCGTTCTCCAAGCCGCTTTCAATCTTCGCCATCTCGATAAACAGTTGCGTCATCCGCTCGTGATTGAGCAGCGGCTGATACGAATCGGCGTAAGCAAGCCACCAGAGCAACCCGATGAACAGTCCTAAACGCCGCATAGCACGATTATACCGCCCCGTAAACCGCACAGGTTGGCATTCGGGCAAAAAGTGGGGTATAATAGTCAAAGGAGGCTACCCTATGTGTATCACGCGAATCATGAGCGCGTTTCTGTGCGCAGGGTATCTGTTGACGACGAGCGCGAATGCGACCGTGCTAAGTTTTGACAATTCACCTGGTACAATCCCTTTTGACTACGGCAGCCGTGTGGACGCTTCGGGCGTCGATTCCGGCGGGCGCACGAACTTCAACCTCACCCATGGCGCGACGCCGAATGTCGCCGTGCAGATGTTCACCGCGAACTACAGCGACTGGAGCCAGTTAACCAACCTATTTGTATGGGGCAGCAACTACGCTGACCTGACCTATGTGGCGTACCACAGCTTTCAACAGGGCGCGCGGTTCATCTTTACCGCCGATTCCCAGTACTATGTGCGCCTGCACTCGTTCCAGATGGGCGGCTGGCCGAACACCAATCGCACGCTGCCGTTCCTGCAGGTGCTGGTGGACAGCAGCCCTGTGTTCACTCAGACAAACATCACGATTAGCGGCACGACGGCGAACACCTTCTCGTTTGACCCGAATGTGGTCAAGGGCGGCGTTATCGAGATTCGCTTCGGCAACGACTGGAACATTGCGATTGACAACATCGGCTTCTCGCAGGAGTTGATTCCTGAGCCTGCCAGCCTAACGCTGCTGGGCGCGGGCTTGGCGGGTCTGGCGTTGCGACGGCGCAACAGGAAGTAATACCAATCGCGTGGGCAAAGCTTACAAAAACAAGCGCGACTGAAGACCCCCTCCTTAAGGTTCCCCCTGCTCGCAGGGGGAACCGAACGGGCGCGCATCTCGGTTCCCCTCGCGAAACGGGGGGAACCTGCAGGAGGGGGGCAATTGTAAACCCTGTCTGTTCGGTTGGTATAATACCAATCGCGCCGCCATAGTTCGCAAAAACAAGTTAGCCCGAAGACCCCCTCCTTAAGGTTCCCCCTGCGTGCAGGGGGAACCGCGCCTAATCGGTTCCCCTCGCGAAGCGGGGGGAACCTAAAGGAGGGGGCAAATAATAAACTTTGCCCGCGCGATTGGTATCACAACTTGTGGGAGAGGGGCGTAAGCCTTTGGAGTGCTGGAGCGCAGCTTCAGCGGTGGGCGGAAGCTCCGCTTCCGCACTCCATAAACCCCCTCTTCCACTGGTGGGCGAGAACTACAAACAGGCTCACGCCGCCTGAGCGGGTAGCTCAAGGCGCGGCATGCCCCACTGCACAAGTTTCTCCCACAGCAGGTCGGGGTTGACAGGCTTGGTGAGGTAGTCGTCCATGCCGCATTCGAGGCACTTCTCGCGGTCGCCTTCCAGCGCGTTGGCGGTCAGCGCGATGATGGGCATATGCAGCCCGCGCGGCTGCTCGTAGGCGCGGATTCGGCGCGTCGCCTCGTAGCCGTCCATTTCGGGCATCTGGCAGTCCATCAGCACCAGGTGGAACGGCTCGCGCGAGAGCCACTCCAGCGCCTCGCGCCCGTGGTTGGCAATCTGCACCTGCACGCCCCACTTCTCCAGCGTGCGGCGAATGACCTTCTGGTTGACGAAGTTGTCTTCGGCGACCAGCACGCGCAGCCCTGTGAGCGGCGTCTGCTCGGCGGCGCGCAGTTGCTGCTCCAGGCGCACATGCGCAGGCGCGTCGCACGCGGGCAGGCTGACCTCGAACCAGAAGGTGGAGCCTTCGCCCACTTGACTTACAACGCCCATCTGTCCGCCCATCAGCTCCACGAGCTTCTTGCTGATTGCCAGCCCCAGCCCCGTGCCGCCGTACTTGCGCGTGGTGGAGCCGTCCGCCTGTCGGAACGGCTCGAAAATCTGCTGCTGCTTTTCGGGCGGGATGCCGACGCCCGTGTCTTGCACTTCGAAGCGCAGGGCGTGTTCGGTCTCGGCGGACGCCTCGCGTCTAATAAGTCGTGCGACGACTTCGCCGCGCTCGGTGAACTTGACGGCGTTGCTGAGCAGGTTCAGCAGGATCTGGCGCAGGCGCGTCGGGTCGGCAAGCGCGTACAGTTCGTCGGCGGGCAACTCCTCGCGCAGCAGGACGCCCTTGAGTCGCGCTTGCGGGCGCACCATCTCGCAGGTCTCGCGCACCAAGCGTTTCAGGTCGGTCGGCGTGCGCTCCAGTTTCATCTGCCCCGCCTCGATTTTGGCGAGGTTCAAGATGTCGTTCAGAATCTCCAGCAGGTGCTGCGCGCTGGTCTCGGCAGTCTGGAGCAGGTCGCGCTGCTCGTTGGTGAGCGGCGTGTCTTTGAGCAGGTTCAGCATACCCAGCACGCCGTTCATCGGGGTGCGGATTTCGTGGCTCATGTTGGCGAGGAACTCCGTGCGCGCCTGCGCGAGGCGTTCTGCCTCGGCTTTGGCGTGCAGCAGCGCTTGGCGCGAGCGTTCGCGCATGAGCGCCATCGCGACCAGTTCGCCAAGACCCGACAGAAACTCGCGCAGCACGGGGTCTAAGCCCACGCGATCGAGCCGACAGCGGTCGCACACGAGCATCATCAGCCCCAGCGACTGGTTCATCCAGCGCACGGGCACGGCGACAGCGTTGAGCGTGCGCCCCTGCAGCGAGAGTTGCATCGCGCGCGGCGCGTCGTAATCCCACTCGCAGGCGGTGAGTACCTGCCAACCCTGCTGGAAGTAGCTGCGTAGCGCGCCCGTGGCAGTGTGCAGGCGGAACATCTCATCCTCGCGCTCCCAGAAGGCAAGCGTACTGCCGTCGCTAATCGCGCCGTGTTGGGCGAGCGCGTTCAGGAGTTGGGGCAGGCGCTCGCCCAGCGGCGCGTCCAGCTGCATCGTCAGCGCGAGTTGCGTCAGCAGCGTGTTTAGCTCCTGGCGACGCGCCTCCGCCTGCTCGCGCAGCGCCTGCTCCGTGATGTCGGTCTGGATGCTGAGATAGCCTAACAGCGCGCCCTTTTCGTCGTGGATGGGGGCAATCACCGTCTCTGCCCAGTAGTGCGTTCGGGGGCTGAATTCTACGCCGTTTTCGGGGGTCTTCTGCGCCACGCCCTTTTTGCGGTTCAGCACCCTGCCGCGGAACTGCTCGCCGCGCTGCATCGTGGCAAACAGCTCTGTGTAAAACGCTTCGGGCATCAGCCCGCTTTTGAGGATGCTGGGGCGTTGCCCGATGGCTTCGTCGGGCGTGTAGCCTGTGAGTTCCGTGAAGGTGGGGTTCACATACACGATGCGCTGGTCGGGGTCGGTGATGAACACGGCGGCGGGGGCGGACTCGATGGCTTGCTGCAGGCGGAGCAGGTGTGTGTGTTGCAGTTTCGTGGCGTCGTAGGCGCGGGAGTTGACCCGATAGAGCAGCCAACCAATCACGCCCACAACGCTTAGGGCAATCGCCAACGCTTGCAAATAGAGCGTCGGCGTGAGCGGGATGCCCATGCCCCAGCGCAGTGCAATCAGTTGCAGCACGAACACCGCCACGAACGGGCGCGTCAGACTGCACAGCGTCCCCACCAACGGCTTGCAGGCTTGCATACTTCCCTCGCGTGGGTGTTATTCCACACACAGGCGCGATTTTGCTATTCGTGGGCGTCGGGGTCTACCACTGAGCCGCACAGCTGCTCGCGCAGGCGCGCCAACGCGCGGGTGTGAATCTGATACACGCGCGACTCGGAGATGCTCATCACCTGCCCAATCTCCTTGAAGGTCAGCCCCTCGTAGTAGTAAAGCTGAATCACCTGCTTTTCGCGCTCGCCGAGGCTCTCGATGGCGTTGGTAAGCGCTTGGGTCTGTTCGCGCTCCAGTAGCTCTTCGTAGGGGTCTTCGGCGTCGGCGAGCGTCTCCAGCAGGCTGTTGTTCTCCTCGTCATCGCCGTTGATGAGGCACGCCTCCAGCGAGACAGTGTTCGTGCGGGCGTAGTCGATGAGCAGTTGCCGATAATCGTGGACGGAGACGCCCAGCGCTTCGGCGGCTTCCTCATCGGTCGGGGGGCGTCCGAGGCTCGCCTCCAGTCGCACCCACACGCGCTCCAGCTGACGCAGTTTATCGCGTGCGGAGCGGGGCACCCAGTCTTCCGAGCGCAACGCCTCCAGCACCGCGCCGCGAATGAGCGCAATCGCGTAGGTCTCGAACTTCACATTGCGCGTGGGGTCAAACATATCCACGGCGCGGATGAGTCCCATCACGCCGTAGCTGTAGAGGTCTTCCCACTCCATGCCGTTTGGCGGGTAGGGCACGACGCGGGCGACGGTGAGCTTGACCAAGTGCGCGTACTGACGAATCAGTTGCTCACGCGCCTGCGGGTCGCCGTATACCTTGAACTGTTTCCATGCCTCTTGGATCTGGAATGCGTCCATCATGATAGCGAGTACCTCCCTCCGCTGGTGTTAGACAGTATCCCTCTCCGTACTGTCCTCACCCCCAGCCCCTCTCCCGCCCTGTGGGAGAGGGAGACACAGGGGTTGAGGGCACACAAACCGTTCACGCTGCCTTTGCCTCCTCTTCGGACGAGTCGTCGCTGGGCGTTTCGGCAGGCGGCGCATCGGATTGGACGGTCGTTGTGGATTCGGCGGGCGTATCGGAGGGCATCAGTTGGCTCATCACTGCAGCCCAGAGCGCGCCTGCAATCCAGCCGACCATGCCGCCAATCAGCCCACGCAGGGTGCAGAGCAGCGGCTCCACACCCGTCGCGATGCCCAAAATCAGCACGATCATACAGCCCAGCCCGCCCGTGATGCGGGGCACGACCGTCCAGTTCATGTGTTCTCATGCGTTCCTCCAGGAGCCGCGGGCGCGCCTGGACGGCGACATCAGCGCGAATAAGCGGTCGCCCGCCCCGCGCGCGACTCTAACGCTTCCGCATACAGCGCAGCATACGTGCCCGCCGAGCGACTCCACGACCAGTCCTGTTGCATCACACGCGAGACCAACGCCTGCCAAGCGTCGGCGTCTTGAAACGCCTCGCAAGCGTGGCGCACGGCGTCATAGAGCGCGTGCGGCTTGTATTCGCGAAACACAAACCCGTTTCCTGCCCCGCGCACGGCGTCATACGGCGCGATGCTGTCCGCTAATCCGCCTGTCTGTCGCACTATGGGGATTGTTCCATACCGCAGGCTAATCATCTGCCCCAATCCGCACGGTTCAAAGCGCGACGGCATCAAAAACATGTCCGCGCCCGCGTAAATTCGGTGCGCCCAAGCGTTGTCAAAGCCGATGGTCGCATGCACGATCGCGCGGTGGCGCTTGTGCCACGAGCGGAAGTAGCGCTCGTAGGCGGGGTCGCCCGTGCCCAGCAGCACGAACTGGATAGGCAACTGCAGCAGTTTCGCGCCGAGCGACCTAATCAGGTCCAGCCCCTTCTGGTCGGTCAGGCGCGAGACCAGCCCGATGACCGCCTTACTGGAGTCGGGCTGCCAGCCGCAGGCGCGTTGCAACTCGGCTTTGCAGGTCGCCTTGCCCTGCAGGCTCGTCGCCGTGTAGTGTGCAGGGATGTGCGGGTCGGTTTCGGGGTTCCACTCGTCGTAGTCGATGCCGTTGAGGATGCCCGATAGGCGGCGTTCGCCCGCGAGGCGGCGTAGCAGCCCCTCCAGCCGCTCGCCGTATTCGGGCGTCTGAATCTCGGCGGCGTAGGTCGGGCTGACGGTGTTGACGCGGTCGCTGTAGAGCAGCGCGCCCTTCATCAGGTTCACCTTACCGTAGAACTCCAGCCCCTCGATGTCAAAGAGGTAGTCGGGCAGCCCCAGCTCGCCGAAAAACGCCTTCTCGAAGACGCCCTGATACGCCAAGTTGTGAATCGTGAACACGGTCGCGATGCTGTCCGTGCGCTCGGTGCGGTAGGTGCGCAGGTAGACAGGAACGAGCGCGGTGTGCCAGTCGTTGCAGTGAACCACCTGGGGCGTCCAGTCGGTATGGCGCGTCAGCCACTCCACAGCTGCGCGGCAGAACGCCACATAGGCGCGCGGATCTACTGCGTACAGCTTGGTCGATTCGGTCGCGTTTGCGAACCAGTCGCCCACCCGGAGCAGATAGACGCGCACACCCGACGGCAGCACAAGTTGCGAAACCGTCGCCGTCTCCGTCCAGTCGGGGCGGATGGCGACCTCGAACTCCGTTAGGGGCTGTATTTGCCAGCGGGTGTCCGCTTCTATCATCGGGTAGGCGGGCATGAGGATTCGCGCGTCGTGTCCTATGGTGTGCAACGCTTTGGGCAGTGCGCCCGCTACATCTGCCAAGCCGCCAACCTTCGCTAACGGCGCAACCTCCGCCGAAATCATCAAGATACGATGTAAATGCTCTTGCATAAGTACCTCCTACAACTCTGATGCCAAAACAGTTGGCTGGGACGCCGTCGCCCACCGAATCAGCCGTGCGTAGCCGTCGGCGGGCAGGTTGCCCCGTAGATTTGCCTGTGTCTCCGTGAGGCACTCCAGAGGATACCTGGAATGCACCCACTGTTGGAGTCGCTGCGCGGCGCCATGCCCGATGCCTGTGAGAATTATTGGCATCTGGGGTCGGTTTCTGGAGAGCCAGTCGAGCAGAATCTTCAGGCGCGGGGTCAGTGCCACGCCGCTTGTGAGCCAGAGGCAGGCGACATCGGCGAGGTGCAGCAGTTCCAGCCGTCGTCCGACCAGCCGCCACTGCGGGAACAGCGCGCGCCAGCGTTGGTACTCGGCGCGGTCGAACTGCGCGGGGCTGCCGACCACATGCAGGCGCGATTGCAGGTCCCACCCGACGGCGGGCACTGTGCGCGGACGCCAGTGCCACACCAGCGTCGCAGGGGGCAGTTGAACCCGCGCGCCGCGAAACAGCACGAAGTCGGCGTACAGCACGGGCACAGGCGGTGGCTGCCGACCCGCCACCCGCGCCCGCAACCCGCTGGCTTGGTCAAGACCGATAGCGCTCATCACCAATTTTGGAGTGCTGCAGCGAAGCTTCAGCGTCGGGCGGAAGCTGTGCTTCCGCACTCCACATTTTGTGCTGCAGCGGGGCTTCAGCGTTGGGCGGAAGCAGCGCTTCCACACTCCACATTTTGTGCTGAAGCGGGACTTCAGCGTTCGGCGGAAGCTGTGCTTCCGCACTCCAAATTTCGGCGCACCGCCAAGAATTTTACAGGGCGCAGGCAGGAAGATGCCCCGCGCGCGGCGAACTACTTGGAAGGAGGAATACCGATGCGAAGGATAGCGTGCTGCTTGATAAGCCTATTGGCGTTGCCCGTGTGGGCGGACTTGTCGTTTGGCGGGTCGCCGTCGGCGGGGATGGGCGGCGCGGGGCTGGCGGTCATCCGTCGCCCGACGGCGCAGTCGTTCCAGAACCCCGCCGTGATCGCCTATGTGCAGGGCTTTCGGTTCGGCGCAGGCAACATCGACACGACCTCGCGCGGCGCGTCGTTCAGCCGCCTGCTGGACGACCTTGAGGTGCGACAGGGCAGCGCGGCGGACATCGCCACCGCCGCAGGGCTGCTGCGCAAGTACGCCCGCGAGGATACGCGCCTGCTGATTACGGGCGACTTGGGCATAATTGCCAGCGGCGTCGGGATTTCGGTCGGCGGGATTGTGGACGCGCGACTGCTGCCGAACGCGCCACTACAAAACTGGGCGCGCACGGACGGCAACATTGCGAACATCCCCGCGAACGCCCGCGCGGATGTGATTGCCGTCGGCGTGGTGAGCCTGCCCGACATCACGACGGGCGTGCGCCTGCCTTCCCCGCAGGGCGACCTCGCCGTCGGCGTGCGCTTGCGCAACTTGAAACTCTACTACACGCACTACTTCGCTGACCAGGCGCAACTGCAGGCGGGTCAGAATGCCACCCGCGCTCCCGAACTGCAAGGGCGCGACTACCGCGAATTCAGTGCGACGGGCGTCGACCTCGGCTTCCTGTGGCGACCAACGGGCGACCAGACCTACACGCTCGCGCTGGTCGTGGAGAACTTTGTCGAGCCGAACATCCGTTTCCAAGCGACTGACCGCAACGGGCAAGCCTTCAACTTCAAGCCCCTCAAGCGCACCTACAACGCGGGCGTCGCCGTCGAACTGGAGACAGGCTCGCTGATTGCGGTGGACTTTATCGACATCGGCAATAACGCGGGCAAGGGCGAGATTCGGCTGGGCTACGAGCAGCGGCTGGGCAGAATCGCGCTACGCACGGGCTACGCTTCCAAAACGGGCTGGACGGCGGGACTGGGCATCGGCGGGTTCAACCTCGCCTACTCCGATACGCTGCCTGTGGTTGTGTCGCGCACGCTGAACTTCTAAACGATGCCGTTTATTTCACGCAACCCGTACACGGAGGAGGTTCTACAGGAGTACCCATCGCACGATTGGGATACTGTCGAGGCGCGCTTGGCGGCTGCGCGGTTGGCGTTTCTGCGCTGGCGCGAGACGACCTACGCCGAGCGCGCCCGTGTCCTGCACGAAATCGCCACCGCGCTGCGCGAAGACCTCGAAACCTACGCCACGACCATCACCCAGGAGATGGGCAAGCCCATCAAGCAGGCGCGCGCCGAAATCGAGAAATGCGCTCGCGGGCTGGACTACTTCGCCGACAACTTGGAGCGCATGCTGCAGCCCATCGAGGTAGAGACTGAGGCGCACAAGAGCTATATCGCTTTCCAACCGCTGGGCGTCATCCTGGCGATTATGCCGTGGAACTTCCCGTTCTGGCAGGCAGTGCGCTTCGCCGCGCCCGCGATTGCGGCGGGCAATGTGGTCGTGCTGAAGCCCGCGCCGAACACACCCAACTGTGCGGTGATGCTCAGAGACGCCTTCGATCAGGGCGGCAGCGAGGAGAGCCTGCTCTACAACCTCTTCGTGGAGGTGGAGATGGTCCCCGACATCATTCGCCATCCGCTGATCTCGGCGGTGACCTTCACGGGCAGCACGCGCGCGGGACGCGAAGTGGCGCGCATTGCAGGCGAATCGCTCAAAAAGTGCGTGCTGGAGCTGGGCGGCAGCGACGCTGCCATCATCCTGCCCGACGCCGACCTCGACCGCGCCGTCGCCCAGTGCCTCTTCGGACGCTACCAGAACACAGGGCAGAGTTGCATCGCCATGAAACGCTTCATCGTCGACTCGCTGGTGTACGACGAGTTTGTGGAGCGGTTTGTCGAGCAGAGCCGCGCGCTGCGCATGGGCGACCCAATGGACGAGGAGACCGACATCGGACCGCTGGCGCGCGCCGACTTACGCGAGAACCTGCACCGCCAAGTGCACGAGAGCATCGAGATGGGCGCGGAAGTGCATCTTGGCGGCGCAATCCCCGAAGGCAGGGGCTACTTCTACCCGCCGACCGTGCTGACGAATATCTCGCCTGCGATGCCCGTGTGGGCGGAGGAGACCTTTGGTCCCGTTGCGCCGATTATGCCTGTCAACAGCCGCTACGAGGCGGTGCAGGTCGCCAACGCCACGCGCTACGGGCTGGGCGCGTCGGTGTTCACCGAGAACCTGCGGTTGGGCGAAGAGATCGCCCGCAACCGCTTGGAGGTTGGCAACGCGTTCGTAAACCACTATGTGTTTTCCGACCCGCGCTTGCCGTTCGGCGGCGTGCGCGAGAGCGGCTTCGGACGCGAATTGAGTGTGTTCGGGCTAAGGGAGTTTGTGAATATTAAGACGGTGTATATCTCGGAATAAGCTGACAGAGGAGGCGTTGGATGTCCAAGCATGGTGAGGTCTTAGAGATTGCGATTCTGCCTGCTGGGGGGCGAGCAAAGCAAGTTGTGCAGCGCGCGCTTGGGAAGCGCCGCGCACACATCCGCGTTCATAACTTGTGCGACATCGCGGACGCATCCGCGCCCATGCTCGCGCTAATTGACGGCTCCGCGCTTCAGGGTGGCGAGTCGGCTCTCGCGGAGGTGATTACACTACTTCAACAGAGCGCGTGGCGCGACGCGCCCATCGTGATTCTTGACGATTCGGGAGCAGACCTGAGACGCGGTTTCGCAGCGGGTTATGCCGCGCGTATCCGTCTGGATTCAAGCCCTGAAGCAATCGCGCAACTCATCGATAGGATGATGCACACCGCCGTGTGAACAGCCACAGCCACTACCGCAACCCCACATAAAACACCCTGTCGCTGCGTCGATCAGGCGGGTGCAGTGTGTAGGCGTCAAAGAGATGCACCTCCGCGAAGCCTGCGGCGTAGAGCATCGCGCGCACCTCGCTCTCGGTGTAGGCGCGCTGGAGATGCGTCTCGGTGAAGTACCGCTCCTGCTCCCCCTCGCGCACCCAGAACTCCATCTGCACGGTACACAAGCGCGACTCGTTATCGTACTGGCTGCGCCAGCGGTAGCGTAGCGGCGCGCTCGGCTCCAGCAACTTTTGGTCGAACATCTTCTGCACAAAGGCGTACTCGGTGTTCAGGTCGAAGATAAAAACGCCGTCGGGATTCAGGTGGTGGTAGGCGCGGCGCATCGCTTCGGCGAACCGCTCTGGCTCGATGATGTTGTTCAGGCTGTCGAACAGGCTGATGATGGCGTCGAAGGTCTCGCCCAACTCCAGCGCGGCGGCGTCCTGAACAAAGTAGCGCACGCCCGACTGGTGCTGTTCTGCCTTGCGGCGCGCCTGCTCGATCATCGCGGCGGAGCGATCCACGCCGACCACCTCGTAGCCGCTGAGCGCGAGTAGCTCGCTCAAGTTGCCCGTGCCACAGCACAAGTCCAGCACCTTCTGCGCGGGGCGGTCAAAGTAGTCCAGCAGCGTCTCCACATAGTGCATCCACCACAGGTAGGGGATGCTCTGCATCAGCTGGTCGTAGTAGGGGGCGACCGCTTCAAAGGGTTCAGACGCTGAAGAGTTGGTCATCCAAGCCTTGATTCACACGAATGTTGCTGTTGACCGTGCGCCCGCCGAAGCGCTGGTCAACATTGTAGACTTCCACCTTGCTGGGAATCCAGATTCCAGGCGCGGCTTGCACGGGGTCTTTGTACTCGAATCGGGCGCGGTAGCGTCCTGTGCGGCTGTACCACACGCGCCGCGCCGAGTAGCGCTTGTCAGGGTCAATCCACACAATATGCCGCGCGTCGTCGTCGCCGTAGTTCCACTGCAGCTCGTACACCAGATACAGCACGCCGTTTTCGCGCTCCTCACGCAGGAACTTCACATCGAACAGGCGGGCAACCGACGGCGTGAAAAACCCGAAGTCCATCGGCGTCTGCTGTTTGCCTGGCGAGTTGCGCACATCTTCGCGCACGCGCTGGCGCGGGGCAATCACCAGCTTCTGACCCGCGTTCAGAATGTAGATAATCCGCTGCGACTGCACCTCCGACTCCAAGCGCAGCTTCAGCGGCTCCTTGTAGTAGACGGTCATGCGTCGGAATCGGTAGGCGTTGGCGAAGTCCTTGTTGATTTTGCGCAGTTCGCCGAGCCGCACGCCCTCCGCGCGCGACTCCATCTGCAAATCGCGCAACTTGTCCTGCGCCAACGCCAAAAACTCTCGGTTCATCGGCTGGCTCACCTCCGCGCAAGAGTATACCCGTCCGCTCCCCCACCAAGAATAGAGGCTCCCCAATCTCCCGTCGCCCCGTCGCAGTCGTCCATCGCAAGGTCGCGATCGTCAATTGCAACCTCGCGATTGACGATCACAATGTCGCGATCGACGATCGCGACATTGTGATTGGCGATCGCGACCTTGTGATCGACGATTGCAATCTCGCGATTGTCGATCGCGACCTTTGGATTGTGGCTCGCGTCTATTTGGCAGAGACGATAGCATAGCGACTGCACGGTATAATTCCCCCGCTATGCGACAGGCGTTTATTCCATCGGAAGCGGTTGCGACGCATGTGGAGCGCACCGAAGAGGGCACGATGATTATCAACATGGGTCCCCAGCACCCCAGCACGCACGGCGTGTTGCGCGTCGTGTGCGAGCTGGAGGGGGAACGCATCGTCAAAGCGGAGTGCGTGATTGGCTACCTGCACACGGGCATGGAGAAGGAAGCCGAGTACCTCACCTACCACAAGGCGCTCCCGATGACCGACCGCATGGACTACCTGTCGGCGAATAACAACAACCTCGCGTTTTCGCTCTCTATCGAGAAGATACTGGGCGTAGAAATCCCCCCGCGTGGGCAGTACCTGCGCGTGATTTTGGCGGAGCTGTCGCGCCTGGCGAGCCATCTGGTGTGGATTGGCACGCACGCGATGGACTTGGGCGCGATGACCATCTTCTTCTATGCGTTCCGCGAGCGCGAGAAGATTCTGGATTTGTTCGAGATGATGTCGGGCGTGCGGATGATGCCCAGCTGGATTTGTCCAGGTGGGCTGCGCGGCGATATGCCCGACGGCTTTGAAGACCGCCTGCGCCAGTTGCTCAAGGAGCTGCCCCGCGCGATTGACGACATCGAGGGGATGCTCACCCAGAACCCGATTTGGCGCGAGCGCACGATGGGCATCGGCGTGCTGACCACCGAAGAGTGCTTCGCGCTGGGCGTCAGCGGTCCCAACATCCGCGCCACAGGCTTCGCGTGGGATCTCCGCAAGTCGAACCCCTACAGCGGCTACGAGCAGTTCGAGTTCAACATCCCCGTCGGCGCGCACGGCGATGTGTACGACCGCTACCTCGTGCGCATGGCGGAGATGCGCGAGAGCCTCAAAATCCTGCAGCAAGCCATCGACGGGCTGCCGGGCGGTCCTATCAACACCAGCGACCTGAAGGTCGTACCGCCCCCGCGCGAGGCGATTGATACCTCGATGGAGTCGCTGATTCACTGGTTCAAGATTCACACGGAGGGCTTCCGCCCGCCCGTGGGCGAGGCGTATGTGCCTGTCGAGTCGCCCAAGGGCGAGCTGGGCTTCTACTTCGTGAGCGACGGCACGAACCGCCCGTATCGAATGCACACGCGTGCGCCGAGCTTTATGAACCTGCAGGCGCTGGAGAAGATGGCAGTCGGACGCCTGATTGCCGATATGGTCGCGCTGATTGGCAGCATCGACATCGTGCTGGGCGAGGTGGACCGCTAACCCATGGAATTGCCGGCACAACTGGAAGCCCGATTCGCCGAACTGCTGCGACGCTACCCGCGCAAGCGCTCGGCGCTGGTGCCGATGCTGCTGTTTGCCCAGGATCAATTTGGCTACCTCAGCGATGCGCTGATCGAAGAAATCGCGCGGCGGCTCGATTTGAACGTCCTGCAGGTGACCGAGACGCTGGCCTACTACTCCATGCTGCGACGCGAACCCGCCGGCAAATATCACCTGCAAATCTGCACGAACGTCTCCTGCATGCTCCGCGGCGGCTACCGCATCCTGGAGCACTGCCAGCGGCGGCTCGGTATCGGCCACAAGCAGAAAACTCCGGACGGGCGATTTTCGCTCGAGGAAGTCGAATGCATCGGCGCCTGCACCGGTGCGCCGGCGCTGCAGGTCAACTACGACTACTATGAAAACATGACACCGGAGCGGCTGGACATCCTGCTCGAAACGCTGGCGCAGGGCGCACCACCACCGCCGCCGGT
>Ga0101941_1000910_pt1 | contig 32046 bp, 37 predicted proteins | sample DewCreD2012metaG_3_FD_75242 | JGI IMG/M metagenome (GOLD analysis project Ga0101941, IMG submission 75242) | Hot spring sediment bacterial and archeal communities from British Columbia, Canada, to study Microbial Dark Matter (Phase II) - Dewar... ...
GGGCAGCGGCTTCCGCTGTCCTGCCGGGTCTTTCGGTGCGCGGCGTGCGGGCTGATGCTGGACCGGGAACTGAATGCGGCGCGGAATCTGGAACACTACGGGCTGGCCGTCCTGAGCGGCCCTACCGGGAGTTCCTCGGGAAGTCACGCCTGTGGAGATTCCTCTGGCGGCGGAACGGGCGACGGCTACGCCCGGTCTACGAGTCATGAGTCGTTGAAGCAGGAAGTGGCCGGTCATCTCTGACACCCGTCCGGGTGTCAGAGATGACGATGTGTCACGGAACGGTTTGAGGTGGCCAGGATAAGGCCCAGGGTGCGGGCCTGGGCCCCCTGGAGCAGATCCGGCAGGGGCAGCCGCCGGCCCCGGGCCGAAAGGTCGGCGTAGGTCTCGCCGGCCAGGGCGGCCGCCCCGAACTCAAGGGGCGCAAAATCGAAGGCTTTCAGGTCCTCGCGCCGCCGGTCCCGCAGCCCCGGCGCTGTCCCGGCCAGCACCTCTGCCACCGTCACCGGCGAGAGGACCAGCCGGGCACCGGCTGCGGCCCGGGCCGCAAGCCAGCGCGTGACGGCGGGATGCCCCCGGAGCCAGTCAATGATAACGGTGCTGTCCAGAAGGTAGCCGTTCATCGGGGCCGCTCCCACGTGGACCGGAAGGCCCGCACCCAGGCGTCGGCCGCCTCCGGCGAGCCCCAGTAAGCGGCCTCTTCCGGCGAAAGGCTGGCCGCCCCCGCGGCGATGGTCCGCAGGAGCCGACGCCGGCGCAGGTACTCCTTAAGAGCCCCGGCAACGACCGCGCTGCGGGAGCGGCCCTCAGCCGCCTCCCGGTCCAGGGCCTCCAGAAGCGCCGGGTCCAGCCGCACATGCACCAGCACGCCCTTCAATGTATCACCTCCTTGGAGCATCTAGTTGTATCATAGCGTGTATCAGCGCCAGGGTGCGAGGTCCGATCCAGGCGGTTGGGGGGGGCACTCGTAGACGGTGGGGATCTCGTCGGTGCGGGCATCGGCGGCTGGGGTCCAGACCGTCCTTTCGGCGATAATGACCGCCTGGATGTCCCGAAGGCCCGGGTGGGTAGCGGTGCTCCTGACTACAGTTTCTTTCCCATCGTGTTCGTGGTCTGCTGGCGTGGGCGGTGAGGCCGAGGGCGCGCGCCACCGGTGGGGGTGACCGGGCCAAGCTCCGGGCGGCGCCGCTGCTCGACCCGGCGGGCAACCTCCTTCGTCCCCCCTTTCGGCGCGCTGTGGCCCAGCGCCATGCGCTGGACTCCCTCCGGGTGCTGCGGGCCGAGGACGCGGGCGACCGCCACCCCCGCGGCCTCCAGCGGGTGCGCGACCGCTCCGCCGGGGAGGCCGACGCCGCGCGCGATGACCTCCGCCGGTGGATCGTCCGCGCGCTGGGCGACCCGGCCGGGGTGCTGGTCATCGACGAGACCAGCTTTCCCAAACAGGGACGGCATTCGGTCGGCGTGGCCCGCCAGTCCTGCGGGACGTTGGGCACGATCGCCACTTGCCCGGTGGGGGTCTTCCGCGGCTCTGCCAGTCCCGCGGGCCACGCGCGGAGCGACCGGGCGCTCTGCGCGCCCCAGGTGAGGTTCGCCGACCCTGACCGGTGTCGGACGGTGGGCATCCCCACCACGGTCGGCTTCCGCCCCAAGCCACACCTGGCTCTCGACCTGATGGAACGGGCGCTGGAGGCTGGCGTGCCGGCCCGCTGGGTGGTCGCCGATGAAGTCTATGGGAGCGACGGGACGCTGCGGCGGGCGCTGGCGGAGCGGGGGCAAGTGTCCGTCCTGGCGGTCCACCGCACCGAGACGACGACGCGGTGGCCCCCAGGCGGGCTGCCGCGCCAGGTGGCGGTCGCAGCCCTCGCCCCAGCGGTTCCCCCGGACGGCGGGCCGCGGCGCAGCGGCGACGGTGCCCAGGGGCCCCGGGGGTACGACTGGGTGCTCGTCCCCCTGCGGCCGGCGCTGCGGGCTGGGTGCACGCCGGGCTTTTGCGGCGGCCTCCCGAGCGGACCGACGAGCTGGCCTCCTTCCTCGTCTCCGCGCCGCGGGAGGAGGTCGTCCGTGCGGCAGGAACGCGCGGGACGATCGCGGAGGTGTTCCCGCGCGCCAAGGGGCAGGTGGGGCTGGACCACGACGCGGTCCGCAGTTGGCACGGCTGGTACCGGCCTATCACCCGCGCCCTGCTGGCGCTGGCGGCCTTGGCGATTGGGGCCGCCAAAAGGGGGGAACCACCTGTCCTCAGCACATCCCCCTCACCGTCCCGGAAATCCGTCGGCTCCTCGTCCGGCTTCTCTGGACGGCGACGCGGGCGCCCGAGAGCATCCTCGCCTGGTCCCGCTGGCGTCGGCGCCATCAGAAAATCGCCCAGGCGTGTCATCGCCGGCGCCGCCTGAGACGTAAAGGGGAACTGTAATACTACTTGAACCGAGAGAACCAGGCAACTTGTCAAGGCTCTGGCGAAAACCTGTGCGCTCCTGTTTCTGGCCCTCGGATTTTCGAGGGCACTTCCTCTTGGAGCGTCGGTGCCCCCTGTTAAACCCAGACCCTTACCCAAGATTCCTTATGCTACCGACCTTCGCCGGCCATGGCGCGATTGAAACTCACGTTGGGGTCGTCTTCGCTCAGAGGGCAATATCCCAGTTCTCGGTCTCCCGGCGCTCCCGACGGCGGCAGTAGAAGGTGTGCGTGTACGTGCGCAAGGTCGCGGTCACGGTCTCCTGCCGGCGGCGTTCGACGAAGGTTCGGGGGCGGACGATGGCCGCGTCGGCGATGAGGGTGTAGGTGATTGCGCGTATCAGTTGCCGCGGGGTTTCCAGCTGGAGGATCAGGTTGCTCCACCCCTTGCGCGCCTTGTCGTCCAGAAGGTCCAGGTAGGCCTGTTTCCAGTCCACCAGCGCCAGGCTTTCGTCTGGTATGCGCCGCTCAGCGCCGGTTTGCACGGTGGCGGTCTGCAGGCCTCGGGCCGTGCTCTCCAGCGCCTGCACCCGGACCGAGAGGTCCACGCGGACCGTGATGGCTTCCTCCCTTTCCAGCGCAAACCAGGCATGCTCGTGGAACGCTTTCTTCTCTGGCACACGCGGCACCACCAGGGGCCTTTTGAGGGCCGGTTCGTTGATCCGGATGAAAAGCGCTAACTCGATGACCGGCTCGGTCTCCACCCCCTCGCGCTCCGGGTACTCGCGGAACTGGGCCATGTAGGTGGCCCGCACGGCGAAGATGTTGAGCGTTTCCCGGAGCTTGATGTGTTGGGGATGCTCGCCCGGGAGCGCCGCGCGGCGCTTGAGGCTCAGGTCTTTGCCCTTCAGGCGCACACCGCGGCCGAACAGCGGGATGATCTGGGAGCCCTCCTGCTTGCCGATGTCCAAAAGCCCCATGGCGGACACGCGCCAGGAGTTCCACCCCTGATCGTCATCTCCGGCGCTTGTTCTTCGGCCAGTTTCTTGAAGGCCGCGGTATCCCCAATGTCGGTGAGGCCGAAGTACTCGGCCGCGCCGGCGGCCTTGAGCCCACGCTCGCCCTGGCTGCCGCGGATATCGGCCAGAGGCCGCCGCCCGATGGCACATGGAAGACGCGTTGGAGGCTGTTGGTGGACAGCGTCTGGGCGTCCAGGCCGCGTTCTTTCCGGGACGGAAGGCGTCTCAGGAACACGTCCGACCCATTGGGCGCTCGCCGACAAAAGCGTTCAATGCGGCCAGCAACTGGGCCGGGCGATGAAACAGGCGGTCGAGCACGATCGCCGTGTACGGGGCGGCCAGGTGCTGAAAAATAGCGAAGGCGAAAGGGCTCCGGCCGGGTGGTGATTCAGGCGCTCCAGGTGCATGCGGATGTTTTCCTCGTAGCGGGCCAGGTCCTCTTCGGGGATGCGCACGGTGCTCCCGCGGGCCCGCAGGTGGTGGGAGAGGTGGCTGCGCCTCCGACGGGCGCAGCCCTCGGCCACGTCTTTGCAGTCTTCCAGCAGGGCCTTGGTGCTCTCGCAGCCGACGAGGCTGTTCAGCCAGGCCGGGAGGACCAGGCGGTGTTCCCGTTTGGTGTATTCCTGGAGGCCGTTCCGGTTCGTCCGGGATGAGGCGGTGCGGTTTCGGCGGGGCATCAGGGCTCCTCCGGAGGAACCAGGGGTTCAAGCAGTTGGATCAAGACAGGGACATCTTCCTGCACGATTTGCCATATGCGCACCAGATCAAGGTGAAAGTAGTCGTGTGCTATGCGATGGCGGAGCGCGACGATATCCTGCCACGGGATTTCGGGGTGGGCCGCTTTCATCGTCTCGGAGATCTTGCGCGCCGCCTCGCCGATGTTTTCCAGCGCCTTGGCAATGGCGTGCTGGTGCAGAGAACTCCGCTGAAACGCCTCCCAGGTTAGCCCCTCGCTGAACGATCGGGCTTCTCGCGCGGCGATCAGCATGTCCAGCAGGTATGCCTCATCGCGCCACATACACACGCTCCAGATGGCTCAGAATGTGCTTCCGGCGAATATAGTTCTTGCTTTGCTCCACCAGTCGCCGTTCCACCAGATCCACCTTGCGCCCGAAAATGGCTTCCAGTTCGCGAATCATCTGGAGCCAATCCCGGAACGACCAGGTTGCGCCAGGCTCAAAGACCACCAGCACATCCACATCGCTGCCCGGGCGGAAATCTTCGCGCAGGGCGGAGCCGAAAATGGAGAGTTCCTGGATGCGCCAGCGCCGGCAAAATGCTTCCAGGGCTTCCCGGGAAAAGTCAATCCGCAGCGGCATCGTTACCCCTCCCGTCCAAACAGCCGCGCTTTGAAGAGGCCATCCAGCGAGCGCGCCGGGGATGGTGGAATCCCTGACCTGGGGACGTCAACGACCGTCGGCTAAAGCCGACGGCTTGCCGTGGCGCCATGGAGGGAGCCATGCCACCCGACAAGAGAGAGCGCAAGGTGGTAATTGGCAGTCGCTCTAGGCCGGTTGACGGCGGCCCTGGCGGCGATGTTTATATCGCTGCCACGCGGTCGGCGTGGTCGGAGAAGCCACACGACCGGCAGACAAATTCCGACTGAGATTTCCTGTTGCGCTTGTCGATATGTCCGCAGACCGGGCACGTTCGCGAGGTGTTCTGCGGGTCGACAAAGACCACAGGCACGCCCGCACGGGCGGCTTTGTACTGGAGAAAGGACTGCAGCTGCGCGTAGGGCCACGCATGGTGGAGAAATCTCCGTGCCCGGGAAACCGTTGTCCTGCCGCGCATGCCTTTCAGATTCTCCAGAGCAATCCCTTTGGGCTTTCTCCACCAGTCGCTTGGCGATGGTGTGATTGGTGGTGCGGGCGAAGTTCCGCTCTTTGCGGGCCAGCTTCCGCAGATGCCGCCGGGCGGACTGAGTACCCCGCTTCTGGAGGCGTCTCCGGAGCCGGGCAGAGCGCAGACGGGCCCGCGTGAGGACTTCGCCGGAGAAGCGCTCGCCCGTGCTGTCCGTGGCCAGGTTGGCCTGGCCGAGGTCCACGCCGAGAACGCCTTCGGGCTCTCTGGCTTCGGGGTCGTCCACCGCGCAGACCACCGCCAGGAAGAACTTTCCCCGGCGCGTGAAGAGCCAGGAGGTGAGCTCTCTGACCGGATGCCGGAGAAGGCGGAGCTGGGGCTCTCCGGCGGCGAACGGTATCGCGAGGCGTCCTTTGAGGGTGGAGAGGGACGCCAGGCGCTTCTCCACCTTCAGACGGAGGACGCGGCCGTCGTCGCGTACGGCGCCCACCTCCCGGAAGGTGCGCACGGCTTTTCGTTCCCCCTTCGCTCTGTAGGCGTCCACCACCTTGCTGATCACGTGGACGGCAAGCTGGGCGGGGAGGCCAAAGCGCGCCCGTATCTCCCGGTAGACCAGGGTGTGGAGGGTCTTCCGGCCAAAGGCCCGCTGTTCGAAGGCCACTTGAGAGGCATAATTGCAGGCCGAGTTTACGGCCCGGATGGTGTCCAGAAGAGCGTGCGTTTGTGTCTCGTCCGGGAGGAGCCGGATCACCGCCGTCAGTCGCATGCTGCTCAACCTGTTGAAAGTCTACCACACGAGAAAGGAGGTGTCGAGGGCGCATTCCTCTGTCGGCTGAAGCCGACAGTCTCCTGCGCCCGTTTTCTATGAGTCGCCGGCCGCGCTCCTGGCGGCCGAACCACCACAGAGAGAGGACTGAGGAGGATGATGGGAGAGGAACTGGTCATCCGGATTCACCCCGACGGGACGGTGGAGGCGGAGGTGGAGGGGGCCTGCGGGCCCGGCTGCGCCGGGCTCCTGGAGCCCTTTGACCGGGCGCTGGGCGCCGTGCGGGAACGGCGCCGCAAGCCGGAATATTACCGGCAGGGCGTCCGTCCCCGGCTGCGAGAGGGGGGACGATGATTCTCCTTCTCCGGCCGGACGGGCGGGTGGAGGCCATCGCCCACCCGGAGGCGGACCGGGCGCTCGAGGCCGCCCTGGGGACGGTGGTGGCGGCCCGGCGGACGGGGTGGGTGGAGCCGGCGGGGTGGTCCCGCGGGGTCTTTCGCCTGCTGCGGGGGCGTCTTGTGGGCCGGTGGGCGTGGGCCCGGGCGCTCTCCCGCCGGCTGCCGGGGCCCTGGCAGGTGCGCCTGACCGACGGGCGCCTCCTCGGCCCGTTCCCCTCCCGTGCGGAGGCCGTCGCGGCCGAGGAAGAGGCCGGTCTGCTGCCGGCGCTTCTTCCGGGCGGGCCGCCGGCCCCGCCTGCCTGGTATATTTTCCCCGTCACGGAGGGAGACGATGGACCGGCCCACCGATGCGTTTGAGCAGCTGCTCCGGCTGCTGCGTGAGGAGCCGGAGAAACGGCAGGCGGTGCTTCAGGCCCTTTTCCCGGAGGCCGGGGTGCTCCAGGGGCTGCTGGCCCTGGCGGGGCTGCCGACCGAGATGCGCGGGCTGACCCGGGAGGTCCGGGCGCTGGGGGAGCGGGTGGACCGGCTGGAGGCGGCGGTGACCCGCCTGGCCGAGGCCCAGGCCCGGACGGAGGCGCGCGTCGGCCGGCTGGAGGACGCCGTGGTCCGGCTGGCCGAGGCCCAGGCCCGCACGGAAGAAACGGTCGCCCGCCTGGCCGAACGGATGACCCAGGCCGAGGAGCGGCTGGCCCGCCTGGAAGAGGCGGTGACCCACCTGGCCGAGCGGATGGCTCAGGCCGAGGAACGCCTGAGCCGTCTGGAGGCGGCGGTCGTCCACCTGACCGAGCGCATGGCTCAGGCCGAAGAGCGGTTGGCCCGGCTGGAAGAGACGGTCGCCCGGCTGGCAGACGCCCAGGCCCGCACCGAGGCGGAGGTCGCCCGGCTGGTCGAAGCCCAGGCCGAGATGGCCCGGCGGCTCGGCGCCCTGGAGCAGGCCTTCCAGCTCCATCGGCGGTCGATGGAGGACTTTGTCCGCCGGACCGGCCCGCTGGTCGAAGCCAATCTGGGCCGGGTGCTGGAGAGGATTCTCCGGGCACGCGGCTGGCGGCTGCGCACCGCGCCGGCTCCCCTGGATCTGGGCGATTTTGAAGTGGACCTGGTCGCCCAGGCCGCGACGGCGGCCGGCCAGACCGTCTGGGTGCTGGGGGAAGTGCGGGGCCGGGTCCGGGCGGCCGACATCCAGGAGGTCGCCCGGAAATTCCGGGCGCCGGAGACCTGGCAGCGGCTGGCCCAGGTAGGCATCACCCGACCGGCGCTCATTTATCTGGGAGGGCTGGCCGTGTCCCTGGGCACGGAGGCGACGGCCGAGCGGGCCGGGCTGGGGCTTTTCGACCCGCGGGGCGAGCGTGTTCCGGCCGCGGCCTGGCCGCCGGAGCCGGGGGAGCCAATGGGGTGAGCCGGTCGTTCCGGGTGGGGGCGTCTCCGTGGGCGGTGGGCGAGGGCCCGGGCGCTCCCCATCCCAGTCCTGGCCGGAGGTTCTTCGGCGTCCGCCGCGGAGCCGAGGACTCAGATGGAAGAGGCACGCCTGGTCAACTATCGTCGGCTTTAGCCGATGGTAGTTGACCTTTCCAGGGAATCAGACCCCGCATCCGTGCGCAGCGCCCCCGCTGAGTTCCCGGCTTTAGCACCTTTTTGTCCAAGACCCTATCCGTGGCGTAAGCAGGCCCAGCTGCAATCCCGTCGATAACCCGCAGCTTTAACCCTGGATAGGCTCGGACTTCTGGTCCGAGCCGGTTGTGGCCCCGGACTCGCCGAATCTCAGCCCCGCGTTGATATTTCAGATTCTGAGTCAGGCCCCGCTGGGCCCCCAGGTTGTGTCCCGAATCCCGCAGGGGACAGCATCACTCGGAAGCAGAGGCTCAGGCCGCCCTTGTATATTCGTGCGGAGCGCGGTACCGTGAGGGCACGCGTCCGGTGGGTGGCAGGGCACGGGCTCCGTGCCCCCCTTCGGCTTGACCGACGCAAAAAGACGCCCGCGCCGGCCTTCCGGCGGCGAACGGTCGATGGCCGAACGGCGGCGCCGACGAGACGCGTCGAGCGCCCATGGACACGGCGCCTGCCCCCGGACGGTCTGGGGCCTGCACGCCCCCAACGCCAACCCAGACTCGAGCGGTCGGAGGTCGTCCGGAGGTTGGATCCCCAGGTGAAGCTCGTCGTCGGCAGCGACGTGGCCAGGGCCAGCCACACGGTCTGTGCCCTGGAGGCCCCCGCGGGCACGGTCCGCCAGCGGCCCCGGTCGATCGCCGCCACCGCCGCGGGCTACGCTGACCTCTGCCAGCGGCTCGCCCAGTGGGGTGGTCCCGAAGCGGTCCTCGGCGGACGCGACGCCACGGGCTCGCTCGGGGAGCCGCTCCACGACGCGTTAACCCACGCCGGTTACCAGGTGCTCGTCCTCCACCCCTGTCAGACCTCCGCCTGGGCGGCACGTCGGGGCCTGCGGGCCCAGACCGAGGGGCTCGACGCCCAGACCCTCGCCCGCGGGCTCCTCGCCGGCTACGCCCGGGCCAGCACCTTACCGACCGAGACCGTTCAAGCCCGGCGCGCGCTGACCCGCGCCCGCCGCGACCGCGTCCAGGCGCGCACCGTTGCCCGCCAGCGACTGCTCGACGAACGGGTGGTCGTCTTCCCAGAACTCCCCCGTCACCTTCCCGAGCAGACCGACCGGGCCACCCCGGCGGTCCTGCCCCTCCGCGGTGCCGACGGATCGGCCCGGGCCCTGGCCGAGGCCCGGTGGTCTCCACCTTCGCCCGCCCCGTGCGCGACCTCCAGCGCCACAGCGACGATCGCGAGCAGGCCATCGCTGCCGTGCTGCACGACGACGAGGCCGGCAAATGACTCCCGGGGATCCCCGGGAGCGGCCCGACCCACGCGGCGACGATCCGCGCCGAACTGGGCGATGTCGCCCGCTTCGGTCGGGTCGACCAGGTCGTGGCTTATGCTGGCTTGGACCCCCGAGCGCGCCAGAGCGGCGCCGTCGTCGGCCAGCGCACGCTCTCCCAGCGCGGGCCCGGCGCCCTGCGCCACGCGCGCCGCGAGGGACAGCGCGTGGCCGCGCGGTATCGGCCCGAGTGGCGCGAGCGCTCCCAGACGCTCCGGGCCAGGGGCCAGAGCCAGAAGGAGGCCCTCCCGATCCTCTCGCGGGCCCTGCTCACGGTGGTCTACCACCTCCTCATCAGCGGCGACTCCTCCGACGCCGACAAGATCAAGCCGCGGGCCGTCGGTGCGGCTGTTGGGGCTTGACACCGGATATGAACTCTTTTGGCCGGCACGACGGTGGCCTCCCGGAAGGCCCTCTCCCCCTGCAGCTTCCCCTCCGCGTCCAGGGTGGAAAGGAAAGCCTGGAAGACCTTCTCCCACACCCCGTGCTCCGGCCCCTCCGTGAGCCGCCGGTGGCAGCGGGTCGTGCGGCCGTCTGCCCGGGGAAGGTCCGGCCACCGGGCGCCGGTCGTGCGCACCCACAGAATGCCTTCCAGGGTTTGTCGGTCATTGGCCCGTCGCCTTCCCCGGGGCTTCGGGGGTGGGAGCAGGGGGCGCTGCGGGTCCCTGCTCATCGGTCAGCATCCTCTCCACGGCTGAGACCTCTCACCCGGTGTCTCAGCCCCAGTTTGGGACAGGGGCTTATCACCTGTCCACATTTCGGGATGAACTCCAGTCAAACATCCGGCAGGAAGATGACCCGGTCCTTCAAAGCGTCGTCCTCGGGATAGGCCTCCAGGAGCGCGCTCAGATGCCTGACCAGCTCGCCGATGTCTCCGGGTGCAACCGTTCGGAAGTGTACGAGGACAATGCCCATGTGATTTTTTCCCGCTTCAGCCCACTGCCGAGAAAGCGGGATGAAATCCCGAAGATTGTACGTGACGAGGACCCGCCCCTGACGTACTGCAGCCTCGAGCTGCTCGGAGTCCTCAAGACCCCAGGCCCAGCGATTCTCGGGTTCCTGGACGGCCTGGACATCATGCCCCACCATCCGCACCGAACTACCGTGAGAGCGGCCGCAGGTATGGGTACAGCCGCTCCCACTCCTCACGCGGCCGCTCATTTTCCGCGATCAGCGCCTCAATCTCCTCCGGGTATGAGCGGTAGTACCGGACGGCAGCCTCGACCTGACGCGGCGTGAGGTGGGACAGCACGCTGCGCGTGCTGTCCACGTCTTCCCCACAGGCACGGTATACAGCAATGACCTCCCACACATCCAGGCCGGTTCCCTCAATCCGGGCCCGCCTGTCCCCCGGAGGACCGGCAAAAGATATACCCGGATGACTGCGCATCCTGGCAGCCTCTTCTGCCAGCTCGCTCACGATGCTCCCCATAGGACGCGCGGTGCGGCGTGAGAGCTCCTTGACGAATTCGTAAGTCTCCTTCTTCAAGCGCACACTCAGCGGTACCGACTTGGGCATTGGAGTCGCCCCCTTCCCTGCCCGGTAACGTTCGATTACATTGTAATCCATAAAACAACGAGGTGCTGTCCCCCCTCCGCGGCCGGGAACCCCAGCCCTCTCGCCCGTCGGACGAACGTCAGGCTTCTGGCCTAATCGCACCGTAATGGGATTGAAACAATTGTCTCAAACATGCGGCACACAAACGCAGAATCAGGTCCTAATCGCACCACATTTGGATTGAAACGGACGCTTTTCAGATAGAGCGTGTTGCCCCCGCACCAGTCCTGATGATCGTGGTAGTACTAGTACTCGTTTCCGGTGCGAAATGGCGGGATTGGGGGTGGTTGTATCATGGTACGGGAGTCCGACGGGAGGAAACTGGCCATGCTGTGTGACCGCCACAAACCGATGGATCTTTTCACCCTGGTTCCGAAGCTCGATCTGGAGATGGATCCAATTCTCACCGAGCTGGATCGTCTCCTCGACGATGATGTCGTGTTCCCCACGGTGAAGGCGGACCTTGCCCGCCGATACCCCCCAGACGCGCACGCACGGTCGGCATTCCACGCCGGTCGAGGTGATCCTGCGGATGATCGCCGTCAAGCGGTTGTCTCGCTGGAGCGACGCCGAGACCGCGCATTGTGTCGCCGATAGCCTGGTCTTGCGCCCGTTCTGTCGGGTCTCTCTCGAAGCCGTCCCCGATGACACCCCGCTGATCCGTTGGGCGAACCTGATCGGTCCCCCGACGCGCGCCCAGGGCAATGATCGGGTCGTCGAACTGGCGCGGGCATTGAAGGTCACCCGGGGGCGCAAACTCCGGACGGATACGACGGTGGGGGAGACGACCATTCACCACCCGACGGACAGTCGCATTCTGGGCGACGGGGTGCGCGTCTTGAGTCGCCTGCTCCGTCGGGCGAAGGACATCGTGACGGATGGGAGAGACCTGCCCAGGACGGTGTTTCGGAGTCACACCCGGAGCGTGCGGCGGCTCGCCCAGGAGATCCCTCGGGTGGCCCGCCGCCAAGGGGAAGAAGCGGCCGAAAGTCTCCCGCGCGCCGATGCCACGCTCATCGGGATCGCCGAAGCGCGCAAAGCCCCAGCCGAGCACGTGCGAGACTCTCTCGCTGAGCGAGCGGATCCTCAGGCACAGCGTCTGGTCCAGCAGTTCGCTCCCTTTCTGCCTCTGGTTGACCAGGCGATCGCGCCAGCAACCCGGCGGGTGATCTGTGGGCGAGGTCGTCCCCGCCACGGAGAAACTCCTCAGCCTCTTCGCGCCGCATACTCAGATCATCGTCCGGCACAAACCCGGTAAGACCAGTGAGTTTGGCCGCAAGGTCCTCCTCGACGAGGTCGAGGGAGGCATTATCAGTCGCTATGAGATTCTCGCAGACGGCGGTGGCCAGGACGCGCCCTATCTGCGGGCCAGTCTGGAAGGACATCGAAAGCGGTTCGGGCGGGCGCCGCATCTGCTGGCGGGCGATCGGGGCGTTGCCTCACCGACCAATGAGAAGCTGGCCCGGGCGTTTGGCGTCAAACGGGTCATCTTACCCCGGTCAGGAACGCTCTCGGAAGAACGCCGGAAACTTGAACGCGCCCGGTGGTTTCGTCGGGGCTTGCGGTTTCGCGCGGGGATCGAAGGGCGGATCAGCGTGCTGAAGCGATGCCAGGGGCTGGATGTTTGTCTCACTCACGGGGAAGAGGGCTTTGGGCGCTGGGTCGGCTGGGGCATCGTGACGGCGCACCTGGCCAGGAGCGCCGAGACGCGGGTGGGACGGGCGGCCAAGGCGACCACGGCGGCATGAGACACCCCCGCGCCGAAGGGAACCCTCGCAAGCGTCCAGCCCCTGGCTTGGGGTGAAATGGCTCAAAGCCCTTGAAACCACGGTGTTTTCGGCGATTTCGCACCGGAAACTAAGTTCCTGTGTGGTATACTCACGCCATGAGTGCGCCGATATTTATCCGACTGACCCCTGAAGAGGATGCCAGACTACTGGAACTGGAGAAAAGCCCCCTGGTCCATCCCAAGGTTAGGCTGCGGGCCCTCGAAATCAGGTTATCTGCCCAGGGCTGGAGCGCCCCGAAAATCGCCGGCTTCGTCGGCAGGGACCGGACGACGGTCCTGCTCGCTTTAAGGCGCTGGCTTGGGCGCAAGTTTGAGGGTCTGGCCGACGGCAAGGCGCCGGGGGCAGCCCCAAAAATCACCCCCGCGGTAGAAGCGTATCTTCGGGAGCTTTTAGCCCAGGACCGGACCTGGACTGCCCGGCAACTTGGTGAAGCGGTTTTCGAAAAGCTTGGCGTCAGGGTTGACCGTTCGACAAGTGCCCGGCAGAGAAAGCAGCTCGGTTACGTTTACAAACGGACAAGATCTGTGCCTATCGGTAAGCCTGCGCCGGAGGAAGTTGAGACGTTCCGGACCGAAGAGATTCGGGTAAAAAGGGGGCGGCCGAAGGCTTGAACAGGGGAATCTCCCTGGATGAGAGCGGCTTTGGGCTTTCCCTGCCGCCGGCTTACCGCTGGACAGCCAGGGGAAAATCCCGTGTCAGGTGTGTACCCAGGGCCTGGGGCAAGTCCGGTCGGGTCAACGTTATTGGGCATCTGGAATGGGAGCCTGACGGCAACCACCGGGTCAGATGCGGTGTCCTTGAGGGTCAATGCCGGACTGAGCAGGTGCTGGACTATCTTGAAGGTCTGGCCCAGCAGGCGAAGTGCGGCGGCACGCCGGTGGTATTGTTCCTGGACAATGCGCCGTTTCACCGGTCCGGCAGGCTTAGAGCCCGGACAGCTGAGTGGGCACGGAGGGGCCTGGTCTTAAGATACCTGCCCCGATACAGTCCGCATCTGAATCCGATGGAGGGTGTCTGGCGGCGGATAAAAGGGTTCTTGATGCCCCGAAGGTTTTACCCGACGGTTGCCGAGCTCAAAGCAGCCGTCGGTGAAGTCGTGCAGCTACTTGAAGGGACTGAGTTTAAAACTCAATGCGCAGGAACTTAGTATTAGTGTGGATCCGCTCCTCCTTCCTGCACGGCGCATCAAGGAGCGCTGCGGCCTCCACCGCAACACCCTCTACGCGTGGGGAAGGGATCCTTCACCCCGTCCGCACCTCCGGAGGGCGCAGGCGGTACCGGAGGGACGAGGTGGAAAGACTTCTCTCCCTGGGCCTCCAACTCTCTCAGACGGAGCCCAGGCCCCGGACCGTCCTCTACGCCCGTGTGAGCACGCGGAAGCAGGAGGCCTTCCTCAAGGCCCAGGTAGCCCGCCTGGAGGCCTTTTCCTGGGAGCGGGGCGGGTCCTACGAGACGGTGGCCGAGGTGGCGGGCGGGGGTCAACGAGAACCGGCAGGGCCTCCTCAAGATCCTGAACCGGGCCAACAGGGGGGAGCTGGACCAGGTGGTGGTGGAGTACGAGACCGCCTGGCCCGCTTCGGGCTCGGCTACATCCGCCTCTTCCCGGAAGCCTTCGGCGTCAGCTACCACCAGCGAAAGCGGGCGACTTGCCCTCGCCCGAAGGGTAGGCACCTTCCTTCCGTTCCTCGGGCTTGAGTACCCAGAGACCTCTCTCCCCTCAAGCCCGCCCTCCTCACCGGGTCGTGGGAGCGGTGGAAGAGAGGCCCGGGTCTTCCCCCTGGTGGAGGGCCGGCGTGCGCTCATGCGCGCTTTTCCTGACCAGGTGGAAGAGAGGAGCCGGCTCCTCTCGACGGGTCTCCGGCGCGAAAGGCGCGCCGATCGGGAGTGCGGAAAGACCGGAGGACCGGGCGTGGGCCAGTCGCCGGCCGGGGACAGGGTCCCGGCCGGAAGCGGGGCGAACCCGCGCCGCAAAAAGACGGGGCACCGGGATCCCGGTGCCCCGCGTCTTCTCGCCCGGCCCGACCGTCAGGCCGTGCTCTCGCGCTGGGCGACCGCCACCTCGGGCGTGGCGGCCTTCTCCGCCGGGCTGGCCGGGAGAACCACCCAGCCGGCGATGAGCCCGAGAAACGAGACCAGTGCGGCGATAAGCAGCGCGTCCATCAACCTCTCCCCTCCGTCATTTGCGGTCTGGCTGGCGATGGGCGGGGGAGAACCCCCCGCCCGGTTGGTCTCTCAGTACTGGTAGGCCGGCTCGCCGTGCTGCGAGACATCCAGCCCCAGCCGCTCCTCTTCCTCCGGCACCCGCAGCCCGACCAGCGCGTCCACCACCTTCAGGATGACGAAAGTCATCACCGCGACGAACACCCAGGTCGCCACCACCGCCACCGCCTGGATCCCTAACTGGGCCGGGTTGCCGAAGAGCAGGCCATCGGCTCCCGCCTCGTTGACCGCCTTGGTGGCGAAGAGCCCGGTGGCCAGGGCGCCCCAGGTCCCGCCGATGCCGTGCACGCCGAACACGTCCAGCGCGTCGTCGATCTGGTAGCGGTTCTTGAGCAGCTGGACGGCGGCGTAGCAGAAGACGCCGGCGCCCAGCCCGATGAGGATGGCCGCCCGCACGTCCACGAAGCCGGAGGCCGGCGTGATGGCCACCAGCCCGGCCACCGCCCCCGCCGCTCCCCCGACCGCGCTGGGCCGCCCGGTGTGGGCCCAGCTCACGGTGATCCAGGTCAGGGCGGCCATGGCCGCCGCCGTGTTGGTGACGACGAAGGCGTTGACCGCCAGCGGCCCTGCCGCCAGCGCGCTCCCGGCGTTGAAGCCGAACCAGCCGAACCAGAGGAGCGCCGCCCCCAGCACGGTCATCGGCGCATCATGCGGCACCATGTGCTCGTGCCCCCAGCCGATGCGCCGGCCGATGACCAGGGCCGCCACCAGGGCCGAGACACCGGAGCTGATGTGCACGACCGTGCCGCCGGCGAAGTCGAGCGCCCCCAGACTCCGCAGCCAGCCTCCCATGCCCCAGACCCAGTGGGCCAGCGGGTCGTAGACGAAGGTGGCCCAGAGCAGGCTGAAGAGGACAAAGGCCTTGAAGCGCTTGCGCTCAGCGAAGGCCCCGGTGATGAGCGCCGGGGTGATGATGGCGAACATCATCTGGAAGGCCATAAAAAGCTGATGCGGGATGGTGGGGGCGTAGTCTTTGTTGGGCTCCGCCCCGACACCTGTCAGCCCGATCCACTCCAGTCCACCGATGATCCCGCCCTTGTCGGGGCCGAAGGCCAGGCTGTAGCCCCAGAGGACCCACTGGACGCTGATGAGCGCCAGGATGAAGAAACTGTGCATGATGGTGGCCAGGACGTTCTTGCGCCGGACCAGCCCCCCGTAGAAGAACCCCAGCCCCGGTGTCATCAGCATAACCAGGGCGGTGGCGACCAGAACCCAGGCCGTATCCCCGGTGTTGATCTCTGCTGGCATCTTCTCTCCTACCCTGCCGCCAGGATCGGCAGCCGGTGCTCCGGCTCTCCCTCTCCCCACCGAACCGGTCGCCCGGGCCTCTCCCGTCCGGTGTCGCGCCCCGGCGGCCGCCCGGTCCCACGGGTCCAGGCCGGGACCGCCGCCGGTGTCAGAGGGAGGACCGGTCAAGGTGGTCGCGGCCGACCACCCCTGGCCGCGCTGCCACCCTCACTATACCCCCGGGCCAGACTCCCGGCCACGGATGCGGGGCACGAAACTCATCCCCGCCGGTTTGGGCGGACAGTCCAAACCGGCCGCCGCTTTGGGTACGACGCCCAAACGCCACCCTGGCACGTTCCCTGCCCGGACCGGCCGGGGAGAGCACCATGCCCCCGACCGCGATCGTCCACCTCGTCGGCACCGGCGACCCGGCCCGCTGCGCGGTCACCCACTACACCCACCACCTGGTGGCGGCCCTCCGGGCGCTGGGCCTGCCGGCCACGATCCAGACCCTCCCTCCCGACCGGCGCTGGGACCTGGCCGGCGTCCTCCGGCTGGCCCTCGCCCTCCGCCGGGCTGCCGTCGTCCACCTCCAGTGGGCGCCCCTCTCGTTCGGCACCGCCCGGGCCCCGGCCCTCCTGCCGCTCCTGCTGCCGGGGCGCTTTTATGTCACACTGCACGAATACGGCGGCGAGTGGGTGCCACCGGGCCTCTCGCTCGGCCTCTGGCGCCGTCTGGCCGGCTGGGGCGAGCGCCGCGCCCTCTGGGAGCGCGACACCCTCACCCTGGCCACCGCCGCCCGACGGGTGGTGGTGACCAACGACCACCATCGCCAGGTCCTCCTCCGGCGCGTCCCCGGCCTGGCCGCCCGGACGGTGCTCATCCCCATCGGCCCCAACATCCGGCCGCTGGCCACCGCGGCCGCGGCGGCCGCCCGGCGGGCCCCTTTTGGCGGCCGGCCGCTCCTCGTCTTCTTCGGCTTCGTCCACCCGGTCAAGGGACTCGAGGACCTGCTCCAGGCTCTGGCCCGGCTGCCCGCCGGCCGGCGGCCAGCCCTGGCGGTGGTCGGCGGCTTTGAGACGGCCGCCCTGGCCGGGCCGGCGGCGGCCGCCTACCGGGCGGCGCTCCAGCGGCAGGTTCGGGATCTGGGGCTGCAGGCCGACGTCGTCTTCACCGGGCACCAGCCCGAGGCCGTGGTCTCCGCCTACCTCCGGGCAGCCGATCTCGTCGTCCTGCCCTTCCGGGGCGGGGCCAGCACCAAAAACGGGGCTCTCCTGGCCGCCTGGGCCCACGGCGCGCCGGTGCTGACCACCGCGGCCACCCCCGTGGACCCCCTCCTTCGGCACGGCGAGACCGTCTTTCTGGTTCCGCCGCGCGACCCGGTGGCTCTGGCCCTGGCCATCGACCAGCTCCTGGCCAACCCGCGGCTCCGGGCCCATCTGGGCGCCGGCGGCCGGGAGACGGCCGGCCGCTTCGCCTGGGAGGCCATCGCCCGGGCCCACCGGGCGCTCTACGCCATTGGTTAAATATGGCCCAGCGGCAGCGGCTGGGGCCGCAGGTCCAGGCGGGCGATGTCCGGCTCGGCGAAGGTCCGGAGCAGCCAGTCGCCCAGGACGCGCAGCCGGGTGCCGGTCCCCAGCAGCCGACCCAGGTAGTACAGGCGCCAGAGGAGCCAGGCTGGTAGGCCCGTCAGAACGAGGTTCCCCACCTTGGCCACGGCGTCGCGCTCGCCCAGCGAGAGCATATCGCCCAGGTAGCGGTAGGTGAAGGGCGCGGGCTCGCGCCCGGCCAGACGGTCGGCCAGGATGCGGGCCACCGCCTCGGCCTGCTGGATCGCCACCTTGGCGTCGGGGGGAAGCGGCCGGCCGGTGGTCGGGTCGGTGTACTGGGCGCAATCGCCGATGGCGTAGACGCCGGGGTGCTCGACCAGTTCCAGGAACTCGTCGACGACCACCGTGCCACCGCGGCCGTGGGGCACCGGCAGGCCGGCCACCAGCGGATGAGCCCGGATGCCGGCGCACCAGATGACCGTCCGCCCGCGGAGACGCTCGCCGGTGTGGGTCTCGATGCCCTCGGGGCTGACGCGGGCGACACTGGTCTCGGTGCGGATCTCGACCCGTTTGCGGCGCAGGACGGCGGTGGCGGCCGCCCCAAGGCGCGGGTCCAGCGTGGGCACCAGCCGCGCCTGGGCCTCGACCAGAACGATCCGCACCTCGTCGAAACTCAGGTCGGGGTAGAGGCCGATCAGGCTGTGGTGGATGAAGTCGTGCAGCGCCGCCGCCAGTTCGACGCCGGTCGGACCCCCGCCGCAGATGATGAAGGTCAGGAGCTCCCGCCGGCGGTCGGGGTCCGGCTCGGCGGTGGCCTGCTCCAGGGCGTCGATGACCCGGTTGCGGACGCTGACGGCGTCGCCCACCTCCTTGAACGGGAGACTGTAGCGCTCAGCCTCGGGCACGCCGAAGAAGTTAACGACCGATCCCAGAGCCAGGACCAGGTAGTCGAAGGGGATGGTGCCGACGGTGGTGTGGACCAGACGGTTCTCCAGGTCGAGGCCGGTGACCTCGGCCTGGCGGAAACGGAAGCGCGGGCGCCGCAGGAGCGAGCGCACCGGGAAGCAGACGTGCCGCGGCTCGACCAGCCCCCCGGCCACCATCGTCAGCATCGGCGTGAACAGATGGTAGTTGTGCTGGTCGATGAGGGTGATGTCCACGGTGGGGTCGCCCTGGAGACGGCGGCTCAGGTGGAGGGCGGTGAAGAGGCCACCGAAGCCGGCCCCCAGGATCACCACCCGCTGGCGGGTCCGTCCCACGGCGGCGGCCAGTCGGGCCATCTCCCGACGCGCCCGCCAGCCGCGCCAGAACCGCCAGCCGAGATAGCCGCCGGCGGCCGCCAGGACCACCAGCCGGGGTGAGAGTCGCAACCGGTTCATCGCTCTCCTCCACGGGTGCGGGATCGACCGGTCGCACCGCTTGCAAGGGCCGGACCAGCCGGGATCGCCCCGAGACGGCGGCGGGCGCGATGGCGCTCTGGCCCTCCCCGCCGCCTCTGCGGGCGACACTGCGCGGGATTCAACCGCCGGGCTCTGAGCCGGCTGGGTTGCAGCGTGCAGATGGCGTCAACCCGGCCCTCATCCGGCGCGGGCGGCTCGCTGCCTTTCGGGCCGGGGGACAGGGTCAACGGGGAAGCTGTCGCCCCAACGAGGCGCGGACCAGTCTGGCGACGACCGCGCCTCATCCCGCCGGGGCTCGTCCTGGGGATCGCGTCTCTCACCGCACCGTTCGGCCGATCAACCGCCGGTAGGCGTCGTAGGCCGGCTTCGGCTGGCCCCGGGCGTCCAGGAGGCCGTGGGCGCGGGCCTGAACGTCCCGGGGGAAGGTCGGCGGATAATCAAAGAGCTGAAACCAGAAGACCCTGGTCGCTCCCAGTTCGTGCAGCGCGAAGGGCAGCATCTCCTCCAGCCATCGCGCCTGGCCTTCCGGCCCCTGATAGCGGGGGTCTTTTTGCCGGGACGGCTCGCTGGAGTACCCGATTTCGGTGATCCAGAGCGGTTTGTCCGCTGCCCCGTACCGGGCCAGCACCTGTCGCAGCGCCGTGAACTTCCGCTGGGCGATCTCCTTCGGAAAGTAGCAGTGCACGTTCATGATGTCGAAGGAGCGGGCGGCCGGATGGACCGGGTCGCCCAGGATGGTCGGGAGAAACGTCTGGGGCTCCTCGCTCATGGCCAGCCCGCCGAGGAGGACCTGGGCCTGCGGGTCGGCGCGCTTGATCGTCTGGTAGGTCACGGCCAGGAGCTCGGCGTACTGCTGGGGGGTCCCGGCCCAGAAGCCCCGGAGGTCTGGCTCGTTCCATATCTCCCAGTGGCGGATGTCGGCCCTGTAGCGGGAGACGGTCTGGAATACATAGTCGGCCCACGCCGCGAGGTCGCGCGGTGGGAAGCGGGTCGGATCGACCTCCGGCGGGAGGGTGCGCGGGGCGGTCGTGTTCCAGACCGTGGCGAAGCCCAGGAGGCCCAGGATCTGCAGGCCGCTCGCCCGCGCGAGTCTCACCTGCGCGTCGTAACCGGCCTCCGCAAAGCGGTAGGGGGCCCCGGCCTGGGGCTGGACGATGGCGTACCAGATCCCGAAGCGGATCCAGCCGATGCCGGCCTGCCCGGCCAGCTGGATGGCCCGCGGCATCACCTCTGCGTCCCGTACGGCCCCCAGACTCACCCCATAGGCATCGCCCGGGCTGGCGGTCGGTGTCGTCACCGGCACGGTCTGCGGCCGGAGGGTTGGCGTCGGTGGTGCGGTCGGCTGTCCGGGCGTTGGTGTAACCGGTCGCGCCGGGGTGGCCGTTGCGCTCACCGGCGTGGGGCTTGGTGGAATAGGCGTGGAGGTGATCCCGGAGCCGGGCCGCCCCTCGGGAGTTGGGGTGGCCGTCAGCGGGGTCGGCCCGCTGGGCGTGGGCGGTGGTAGCGGCCGCGCCCCGCGACAGGCCGCGAGCACCAGAGCCACCGCCAGGGCGGAAACAAGGGCCCTGATCATGTCTGCCATGCCTCCTTCGTTCCCCCTGCGCTGAAAGACGCCGCCGGGAGGGCAAAAGTTCCCCGTGTCGGCGGTGGTCTGTCACCCGAGTGTGGCATGGGCGGTCGGCAGCCACGCCACCGGGGGTCTGGGAGGGTCCCGGCCCCACCGCTGCACCGCCGGGTCTCCACGCAATCGATAGATCGGCTCGGCGGCGGATCTCCAGCACGAGCCCGATGCCGTGCGGAGATGGCGTCCGCTCCTGGTCCCGGCCGCAGGGGGCGCGACAGTTTGTGACGGGCGGCGATGATCGTGAGCCGCCTCGGGCGGCAGACGGTGTGGCCGGAATCAGGAGAGGGCCGGGGTGGAGGACCGGCCTGAGCCCACGGCCACCTCACGGACGCTCCGCTGGACCGTCCGTGGCAAAGGCGCACCGCCGATGCCCAGAGGCGCACGGACACGGCCGGCCGGTGGGGACGGGACGCCGCACGGTGCTCCCGCCTGAGGCGATCGCCGTGCAGGCTCCCGAAACAAAGAGAGGCGCGGGGACCCGCGCCTCTCGCCGATCTTCCCTCGGGGACCGGTCAGTCTTCGGCTCCCTCCTGGACCGTTCCTTCCTGCTCGTGCTCCTGCTCCTGCTCGACCGTCGCGTGGTCCTCCTGCTCGGCCACCTGGTCGTCGTGCTCCTCCGCTTCGACCGCCTCGTCCGCCTCGCGGTGCTCGGCCTGCTCGGTCTGGACCTGGGGGCCGGACCGGCCGGTTGTCCCACCCGGGGCAGCCCCGGCCAGGGTGACCCCACCGAGCAGCAGGAGCGCTCCCAGCAGGCCAACAGCGCCCAGACGAACCAGAATGCGCGAAAGCATCGTTCCCTCCTGGAAGTGGTGTGTCTTGAAGCTAACCGCGAGAAGTCCGCGCTGTCATCCCCTATATGGGGTAGTAGCCCCTGGCCCATTCTGGCTAGTCCGACTCCGCCCAGGGCAGGGCGGGCGGGGAAGGTACCGTGCTCTCCGGGCCCAGCGCCCGGACCGTGCGGGGCTGAGGCCCCCAAAGGTTGTCGTCTGAAAGCTGTGAGCACATCCCCCTGATGGCGCCCGATGCCTGGCTATCGGAGAAAGCCGGCAAAACCACGGTCGCGTGCTGCGCTGCCGGGCCGCTCGGGCCAGCGGGCTATCCTTAGACTCTTAGAGTGTTTGTCTCTCAGGCATATCCTATGGAGCGTCGACCCGCTGCACCCTCTCCCCCGTTCGAAGGCCAGGACATACGCCTCTTGACAGTGGAGAGCCTCCCTGCTACTTTGTCTTCCGGTATTTCGTAGTGGCTGACTATGGAGGGCAAAGATGCAGACACACGTGACACGGCGGCGCCTGCTACAAAGCGTACTCGTCCTAGCGGCCCTTGGACCATTGACGGCAGCCTGTGCGCCTGCCACGACTCCGACTCCAACTGCTCGCCCAACCTCACCGGCAGGAGCCGCTCCTACACCAACGCCGATGGCCAAGTCCGCAGAGCAGCCCAAGACAGGGCCCACTGCGACACCAACGCCCCGGCCGGCCCCAGCTGCTACCTTTTCTTGGAAAGCACAGCAAGGTAAGAGCATCAGGGTGCTTCTCAATAAGCACCCGTGGCAGGCTGCCATTGAGCCACTCTTCCCAGAGTTCGAAACCCTAACTGGAGTTAAAATTATCCGCGAAGTGTACCCAGAAGATCAGTTCCGCCAGAAGGTGACTGTTGAGCTCACGGCGGGTACAGGTACTCTCGATGTCTTTATGTCAATGGTGGCCCAGGAGGGGCTGAAGTTCTATCGCGCAGGATGGTACGAGGTTCTTGACCCTTACTTGGCCAATGCCACGCTAACGTTGCCGGAGTACGATGCAAAAGACTTCCAGAAAGCAGCATGGGATGCTGAGTTTGTGGAAGGCAAGTTAGTCGGGCTTCCCATTCAAGCAGAGACGGAGATTGTCTATTACCGAAAAGATCTCTTCGAACAGGCGGGACTGAAACCACCGGCAACGCTGAACGACCTCGAAGCGGCGGCGAAGCAGTTTCACAAGCCTCCGGAGCGCTTCGGTATTGTTATGCGTGGCAAGCGCGCGGCGGCGACCTCGGTCTTCTCGAGTTTCCTGCACAACTTCGGCGGCGACTGGATGCAAAATGGTAAACCGGCGATCAATAGTCCGGAGGCGGTCCAGGCCTTTCGGTTCTACGGTGATCTGCTCCGGCTCTATGGCCCTCCTGGTTCGACCAACAACCACTGGTACGAGGCCAGCGCCATCTTCGCCCAGGGCAAGGCAGCCATGTACGTTGACTTTGATAGCTTGTTTAGTGTCGTTCTCGACCCAGAGAAGTCGCAGGTCAAAGGGAAGGTTGGATTTGCCCCCTTCCCTGCAGGGCCCAAGGCAAATTTACCCTCTGTTCCGGTGTGGGGGATTGCGCTTTCCCGCCAGTCGAAGAACAAAGAGGCCTCATGGTTCTTCCTCCAGTGGGCTACTACGAAGGAGCAAGTGCTTAAGGTGCTCTTGAAAGGAGTTCCTGGAGCACGGCAGTCGGCCTGGGATCACCCCGAGTTCAAGAAGGCGGACATCCCGCTGGATTGGGTTGAGACACACGTTCAACAGATGAAGATCGGTTCTCCTAACTGGAACCCACCAGTAGTGGCTGTCTCCGAGGCTCGGGATATTATCGGGCAAGTCATTGTCACCGCGATCGAAGGCGGGGATGTGAAGGCTGCGGCGGACAAAGCCAACGCCGAACTCGAGGACCTTATCCGCCGGACACAGTAACCGTCGCTCGTGACCGATGAGACCGGTATATCTCCTTTCCGACCCGGAGGCGGCAAGACGGGGTAAAGTGTGGCCCTCTCGCCTCTTCCACTGGCTGGATCGGTGGGCTGCCTGGATTTTGCCGGCGCCGGCGGTGGTAGTGATCCTTTTGCTCACCGCTTTTCCGGCCGTGTACACGCTCTACATGAGCACCCACGACTGGTTTGCCTCGAGTCTGACTCCTCCCCGCTTTATCGGCTTGGGCAACTATGTACGAATGCTGACACAGGACGAGCGATTTCTGAACGCAGTCTGGCGGACACTGCTCTTTACCGGTCTCGCCGTAGGGCTGGAGATGATCCTCGGGGTGGCTATCGCCGTCGTCTTCAACCGCGACTTCCTTGGGCGGGGGCTGGTCCGGACCCTGTTGCTTTTACCGATGGTCGCTACTCCGGCAGCCATCGCTTTGGTCTGGGCGATGATGTACCATCCCACGCTGGGAGTGATTAATTACCTGGTGCAACTGCTCGGGTTCCCGCCCTTGGAATGGATCGCCAATCCCCGGACTGTCATTCCGGCTCTGGTCATCGTGGACGCCTGGGAATGGACGCCTCTCATCACCTTAATGGCCTTGGCCGGGCTTGCTGCCCTGCCCGCCGAACCGTATGAGTCAGCGGTGATCGACGGGGCCAGCGGCTGGCAAATCTTCTGGTTCATCACCCTGCCGCTCCTGCGGCCAACACTAATGGTAGCAGCGTTGTTCCGGACTATCGATGCACTCAAGACCTTTGACATTATCTACATTATGACCCAGGGCGGACCCGGCTTCGCCTCGGAGACCCTCAACGTCTACATCTTCCAGACCGCTTTCCTGTATTTCCACATGGGCTATGCCTCTGCGCTCCTGGTGGCGCTCTTCGCCCTCGTCTTGAGCGTGAGCTTTATAGTCATTCGTCTGCGGAGGGCGGCATGAACAACCCGCCTGCAATTCTTGTCACAGACCATCTCATTGAGCGGCCCGCTGCTCGCCATCTGCGCCGACAGGTGCGAAGCTTGCTTTTCTATCTTTTGGTTTTGGCTATTGGTGCGCCGTTCCTGTTCGTGTTCCTCTGGATGGTGCTTGCTTCCTTCAAGACCCAGGTCCAGAATACTGCTTACCCGCCGGTGCTCATTTTCACACCGACACTGGAGAACTATAAAACCGTTCTCCTTCGCAACCCGTTTCCCCAGTTCACTGTGAACTCCCTAGTAGTGGCCGTAGGCTCCACTATGCTGGGGCTCGTTCTTGGTCTGCCCGCAGCGTATAGTGTCGCGAGATTTCGTCAGACTGGCCTGGCGCTCGGAATCCTGGCAGCCCGGATGGCCCCAGGTATCAGCTACCTCATCCCATGGTTTATTCTCTTTACCAAGCTTGGGCTGGTGGATACTTATCTTGCCCTTATTCTGACCCATCTGACCGTCGGGCTGCCGCTTATTCTCTGGACAATGATCGGCTTTTTCGAAGATATCCCGCGTGAAGTGGAGGAGGCTGCGCTGGTTGACGGGTGCTCGATCTTTGGGACTTTTTGGCGAATCGCCTTGCCTCTGACCCGACCGGGAATTGCAGCAGCAGCTATCCTTAGTTTTATCTTCTCCTGGAACAATTTCCTCTTCTCGGTTATTCTTTCTGGATCACAGACGCGGACGTTGCCGGTGGCGGTGTTCAATTTTATGTCCTACGAAGAGATCAATTGGGGTGGTTTGACAGCAGCTGCCACGCTGATCACTCTGCCGGTCCTCGTTCTGGTATTGTTTGTCCAGCGTGAGATCGTTCGTGGGCTGACTCTGGGTGCTATCAAAGGCTAAGTTCTCTAGTGTTTGTGGAACATCGCGCCCTTATACAGGGTGAATGACTATGTAGTCATCGTTCAGATCGCGTCCAGGGGTCAAAGGGGTCTGGGCCAGGATTGTGGCGGCGGTGCGGGTCCAGTAAGCCTCAGAAGGATCTGGCGCTGTGGCGTGCCAGCCCCAGGTCCATGGTCAGTTCCCCTATCGTCATCTCGATCCGGTTGCGCCGCGCCACGGGGTGCCGCTCGGCCGGTGACAGCCGCCGGCGTTCAGCACGCCCCGGGTAAGCATAACCTGGATGCCCCGCACGGCCTGAGTCGCCACCCACGCCCGACTGGCAGGACCCTAGTCGAAGAGCTCGCCCCACGGAAGTGTGTCTGCTAGCAGGGCAGCGGCCACCGGCTGCTCGTCCACCACCGCGGAACGATCCCCAGGCGCAGACTGCATGCGGTCCGAGGTCGATCCGCAGGGCCAGGCGGACGCCAGAGAACCACGCGCCGTGGGTGGTATCGCGCTCCCAGCCTGCCCGGCTCGCTGAGCCGTGCGAGGAGGTGCTGGACCAAGGCGATAGTCGGGACCTTGGTGCAGGTTGGGGCTGGTCCCGGGCAGCGGGGATTGGCACACTGCCCACCAGCACGTCGACTAAGACGACGGCGTGGACACCCAGGTCGGCCGGTGACCTCAAAGAGACAGGTCTCCACAGCCGCGAGTGTTCTCTCACGCCTTCTCTGCTGGCGGAGGCCTCTCCTTGTCGCGCCAACTTATAGAGTGCGCTGGCCGGGTGCGGGTGGGCCAGACCACGGGCGCGGGGGCGCCGGCGGTCACAGCCACTCTTCGAGGCGGAAGTCGTCGGCGAAGGGATTAACGTAAGGTCACGCCTTCCAGCGTCCGCTCGTTCTCGAAATCCTCGCTGAAGACAACCGGGACCTGGTAGAGGCGGGCCGTGGTCCACACCTGCGCGTGGTCACGTACCCCGCGGGCTGCCTCCAGAACGACTGCCGGCGTCACCTGTAGGACCGGCCATGTGGCGATATGTCGCTCCAGGGTGGTGTAGGCCCGCGGCACCGGAATAGGGGGCCGGAGTCGGGTCGTAAGGACGCGGAAGAACTCGCCCAGCACCTGGGTGCTCACCGCAGCCCGCCGGGTCGGGGCCAGGGCACTGAGCACGGCCTCGGCCCGGACTGCTCTGTCCAGGGCGACGTCGTACGGATAGACCAGGAGGTTGGTGGCGATCAGGATCGCCACGGTCACAGGGGACTCCCGCTCTCCCAAACCTACACAAATCCCTCCATGCAGGTTTGGGTTTGGGAGCTGTCATGCTCCGCATTTAATTTCCTGGCGGCTGGCGGCATGGCTGTCCACCCGCCCGCCGGCGGTCCCCGGCATCTCCCGGATGCCTAGACCGTCGAACCGCCAGGCCCGCCTGGTCCGGACGGCCACAGGGCCTCCCAGGCGGCCCGAGCAGGGCACCTCACGCTTTGCCAGCACCCGCGCCAGGCCATTCAGGGCGGCGTTCTCGTCCCGGATGTGGCGCCTCCCGCAGCCCGGACAGGTCCACTCCCGCTCTTCGGGAGGAATTCCGCCTGGCGCCATACTCCCGCACGCGCTGCATGTCCGCGTCGTGCCGCGTTCCTCCCACTCGCCGTAGACCTTCCCGGACCGCGCCGCCGTCCACGCCAAGGTCTGCGTGAACCGCCCGATCAGGGACTGGTTGTTCATGGCCCGGCGCATCTTGGCGCTGATTCCGCCGCCGTGCGGCGTGTAGTCCCCCACGAACACCCCGTCGTACTCCCGGTACAGCCGGTTGGCCACCGTGCGCAGGTACACCTTCGTCTGCTCTCGGCGCACCCGCCACAGTTCGTCCAGCACGGCATTCAGCTTCCGCCACCGCCGGGACGGCCGCCAGGACACCGACCCGTCGGGGCGGACCACCCGGACCGACTTCCGCCGGCACCGGTCCCGCAGCGACTTCACCTCGTCAATCCGCCGGTCCAGGGCCTTCAGGAACCACGGGTTGGCGATCTCCGTCGCCACGCCGTCCGTGTCCACCCCGTACCCCAGGTTCTTGTGGTTCGGGTCGATGGCGATGATCCGGCCGATAGGCCGCGTGGCCGGAAGCGCCCGCTCTACGGTGAAGACGGCAGAGAAGATCCTCCCCTCCTTGGTGATGCGCAGCTGCCGGACGATTTCATGACGAAACCAGTCCGGCAGCGGCTCGGCAAGCCGGACGGTGACGTGGACCTGCCGCCGCCGGCCCGAGTCGGGGTCCAGCGACTGGCCCAGGGACAGCTCCAGCACCCGGCCGCGCAGGGCATAGCCCTTCCAGGGCTCGTCGTACAGAAGCGAAAACCATTTCCGCTTCCAGGACCGGAACCGCGGCCAGCGGACTTCCCCGGCACGCTCCCCCCGGCGGCCCTTCTGGTATTCCCGGATGGCCCCGCTCAGCCGCAGGGCGGCGTTCTTCAGCACTGACGAGTGGACCGTCCGCAGGAAAGGGAACTTCTGCTTCAAAGCGGGAATCCGGTCCCGCAGGCCCCGTTCGGTGTACAGAACGCGCGCCGCATCCGGATCTTGGGTCTCACGGTACCGCTGCCGCAGCGCATTCGCCTCTTCCAGCAGGCGGTTGTAGAGCCAGTTGGCGATCCGGGATTGCCCGTCCAGCACCGCCGCGGTCTGCTCATCCACTTCCAGGCGCATCTTCAGGGCGGATCGCATCGGCCGCCTCCTTCAGCCGCCGCATGACCTCCCGGTTCTTCCGGCTGCGGCTGCCGTACAGCCGGGCGGAGAAGACGGTGATGATCTCCAGCACATCCTGCACCAGCTCCTCTTCAAAGGACGCCTCCTCGGACGCGTTGATGATCACCACCTCCGTGCCGAAGTGCTCGCAGAGCGAGAAGACCAGTTCCGATCCGAATCGAAGCAGGCGGTCCTTGTGGGTGATGACCAACCGGCCCACCTGGCCGGTGCAAATCCGGCGGATCAGCTCCCGCAGGCCGCGCTTGTGGTCGTTGAGGCCGGACCCCAGGTCCCGGATGACTTCGTACCGCCAGCCGTTGGCGGCGCAGAAGGTTTCCAGGAGGGCGACTTGGCGGTCTAGGTCGGCCTTCTGGTCATGGCTGGACACGCGGGCATAGGCGATGGTGATCCGGTCCTGCGGCTGCGGACGCCGCGGAACCAGACCGCGCAGCATGGCCAGGTCGTACCGGCGATGCCCGCCGGGCGTCCGTTCGGACCGGATCTTGCCCGCCGCCTCCCACCGGCGCAGGGTTTCGGCGGAGACGCCAAGTTCTCTGGCTGCCTTTCCGATGGAGACCTTCATCCCCAAATCCTACACGTTGTGAGTGGATATATCAAGATATGTTGGGGTTTTATCAGGGCTTTCCAGTTTTCTGAGCTTAGGCTATTCTTGGGTAGAAGGCCTTGCGGAGGTGGCGCCATGCAGCAGAGCTTGCTCGCTGTCCTGGCGGCAATCCCTGACCCCAGGGGCAGGCACGGCCGCCGATATCCCATCCAGTCTTTGCTTGCAGCCCTCATCTTCGCCGCCATGAACGGTCACGCGTCGCTGCGGGGCATGGGGCTGTGGGCTCGGGCTCACTCCGATTGGCTTACCCGACACCTGCCGTTTCACCGCGACCGGATACCCGCCCTCGAAACTTTCAGGACTCTTCTTTGCCGGTTAGATTTGCCATTGCTGCTGAAGGCGTTTAACGGTTGGCTAACGGCCGTCAATGCGGAGCGCATCAGCCTGGAGGAGAAAGTTTTGCGGGGCAGCACGCGGGATGGTGCGGCGCCCCTTCTGGTAGTTGCCGCCTTCGGCCACACGGTCGGGTTGGTCCTGGGTCAGGTGGTCGCCGAGGGCCAGGAGAAGACGGAGGCGGCGATGGCCCTCCTGGAGCGGATGCCAGTGGAGGGCAAGGTTTTGACCCTGGCTGCGGGGCTGATGACCGGACCGGTGGTCCGGAAGGTGGTCGAAAAAGGGGGGCTACCTGGGACCGATAAAGGCGAACCAGCCCGAGATGGAGGCGGCTGTAAGGTTCTGGCTGGAGGGCAATGGGGTATTCGACCGGCCCCCCGCTGTTCGCGAAGTCAACAAAGGGCATGGTCGGCGGGAGAGACGGGAACTCTGGCGTGAGGAGAGCTCTGAGCTTGGGGCTTCTCGTGAGGCCGAGTACGGCTGGCCCGACCTCACGTTGTGCGGTGTTCTCCGGCGGCGTCGGTGCCGGCTCTCAAGGCGGTCTGAGCCCGGCGCCTGGGCCGAGCAGGAGCTCTTCTGGGTTGCCGGTGGGTCAGTTGGGCGCCTTAGTGCGCAGCATGCCCGTGAAGGGCTGCGTGGTCACTGGGAGATTGAGAACCGGCTCTCCTGGGTCCGTGAGGTGCGTTTGAGTGAAGACCGGCGGCCTGGATGAAAGATAGGGCCGGGGCTCAGCCTGATCCGAAACCTGGCCCTGAACCTGCTAAGAACCGTGGGTTACCGGTTCGTGGTTGACGGATTCCGGGCCTTAAGTGCTTGGCCTGACCGGGGTCTAAGCCTGCTGATCCGCCGAAAGCTATGAAAACTGGAAAGCCCTGGGGTTTTATGAAGCAGTTACGGTGCCCCCGCGTTCGTAGAGGCCCTCGCGGCGCCAGGCACGGCCCTCCCCGACTTTCTCAGGGCCAGCCTCCGCCCAGCGGGCGCGGATGGCCGCCCGTTCCTCTTCCCAGGCATTCCAACGAGCGGCCGGAGGCCGGACCTCCAGTGCCCAGGCGGTCTCGAGGAACAAATCGATGGCCCGGCGGAGCGGTCGGCGTTCTCCCCCCGGGCTGGTCGGGCTGACCGTGGTCCCCGGCGCGACCGAAGGAGGGCGGTCGCGCCGGCGTCTGGGGACTGCCCCGCTGGTACGCCCCTTGCGGGGATGAACCGGGGAGGCGGGAGCGTGACAATGATGAACGAGCGCGGCGGGCTCTGGTTCGGGGGACCGGGAGTTCAGCCGGTCCAGACCGTTCCCGTCAACCTCTACGAGACGGCCGACGAACTGGTGGTGGTCGCCCCGATGCCGGGTCTGGAGCCCACGGACATCGTGATCGATATCACCGCCGAGGCGCTGACCCTTTACGGCGCGCTGCGCGGCATCGGCCAGGAGCGACGCCAGTACATCGCCCGCGAGTGGTCCTATGGGCCGTATCTCCGGACCGTTCGGCTGCCGGTGCCGGTGGACAGCGCCCGTCTCAACGCCACCTACAGCAATGGGGTCCTGACCGTTGCTCTCCCCAAAGGGGCCCGGACTCACCCGACCAAGGTTCGGCTGGCGCCGGTGCACGGCCTCCGGGGCCTCTACATCGGCCACCGGGGACGGGTCGGGCGGCCACGCCCCCCGGAGCTGAGCAGTCACTAAGCCGGCGAGCAGTAGAAGCGCTGGACCAGACGGTCCCAGAGGTGGTGGGGGACCTGGTTCTTGGCCACCAGCAGGTCCTCGGGACGGACCCGGCGGGAGGCGAAGGCCTTGAGCACGCCCAGGTCGGGCCGGCGCAGATCGGCGTAGAGTTGACCGGGGAGCAGGTAGGACCGCCGGTAGATGGGCAGCCGGGCCAGCTCCCGGTCGTCGAAGAGGGTGCGGAGCCAGGGCAGGTCGGCCGTGTGCTCCAGGGCGGTCTCGACCCCGGCCCCCGGCGCCTCGGGGTCGACGTAGCCCAGGTCCTGGTCCTCGCCGAAGGTGTTGGGGTAGCGCTCCTCGAAGGGCGTGCGGTCGGTGACCATCACGTCCCACGGGCTGAACGGCCAGCGCGGATCGCCTCGTCCCATGGTATGCTTCTCGCGGTGGCAGAAGTCTTCACCACACCGGGCCGGCACAGCCCGTGCCAGGCCGAAAGGAGCTGGCGGTGGCCACCGCACGGATCGGGACCTCAGGCTGGGCCTACGCCCACTGGCGCGAGCGCTTCTACCCCCGGGGGCTGTCCCCGCGCGACTATCTCCCCTACTACAGCCAGCACTTCGACACCGTCGAGATCAACCGTTCGTTCTACCGGCTGCCGACGCGGGAGCAGTTTCAGCGCTGGGCCGATCTGACGCCCCCGGGGTTTGTCTTCGCGGTCAAGGCCAGCCGGCTCATCACCCACGTCCAGCGGCTGGCCGACGTCCGGGAGCCGCTGGCGCAGCTGCTGGGCGCCGCCAGCGGTCTGGGGCCGAAACTGGGACCGGTGCTCTTTCAGCTGCCGCCCTCGTTGGCCGTCGACCTGGAGCGGCTCGACGCCTTCCTGGCGCTCCTGCCGGACGGGGTGCGGTGTGTCTTCGAGTTTCGGCATCCCTCCTGGCTGGTGCCAGCGGTCTTCGAGCGGCTGCGGGCGGCCGGCTGCGCCCTCTGCTGGCCGGTCCATCCGGTCTGGCCGCTGGCTCGCGAGGTCACCAGCGACTTCACCTACATACGCTTCCACGCCAGCCGGGCCGGGGCCAGCTTCCCAGACGAGGAGCTGCGGGCCTGGGCCGGGGAGATCGGCGATCTTCTGGCCCGGGGGCTCGATGTCTACGCCTATTTCAACAACGACATCAACGCCTACGCCGTGGCCAACGCCCGCACCCTGCGGGCGCTCCTGGCCGCCTCGCTGGACCCCGCGGAGCGGTCGGGAGAGGGGCGGAGCGGGGCGTGAGGCGGCGCGCTCTGCCCGCGTCCTGGTCGTCGCGCGTGGCGACCCGGGGCTCGCCCGCCGCCCCAGGAGGCTGCTCCTGACTCCCGCACCGGCGCATGCGCCCGGCGGTGACTGTCCCACAGGCGGTGGGTAGGGGACTGGACAAGACGGGGCAGACTCTCCGGGAATAAAGGCAACACACCACCACACCCCAGGAGGCCTGCCCCATGGCCAGGATAACCCTCCGCATCCCCGAAGTCACGCCCTCCCCCGAGGACCGGCCCTCCTCCTGCCCCTTCTGCTCC
>Ga0101941_1000914_pt1 | contig 31607 bp, 32 predicted proteins | sample DewCreD2012metaG_3_FD_75242 | JGI IMG/M metagenome (GOLD analysis project Ga0101941, IMG submission 75242) | Hot spring sediment bacterial and archeal communities from British Columbia, Canada, to study Microbial Dark Matter (Phase II) - Dewar... ...
GCCAGGCCCCATCAGCGCCGAGGTCGCCGCCACCACCCACGAGGCGATGATCGCCGAGGGCAAGAAGCTGGCCGCCATCGCCCCGAACGTCGTCGTGAAGATCCCGCTGACCCGCGACGGCCTGATCGCCTGCGCCGCCTTCGCCGGCGAGGGCATCTCGACCAACGTCACCCTGTGCTTTTCCGCTGCCCAGGCTCTGCTGGCCGCCAAGGCCGGCGCGACCTTCGTCTCGCCGTTCATCGGGCGCCTGGACGACTACGGTTTCGACGGCATGGACCTGATCCGCGACATCCGCGCCATCTACGACAACTACGGCTACGAGACCGAAATCCTGGCCGCTTCGGTGCGCAATGTCGCCCACGTCAAGGATGCAGCCATCGTCGGCGCCGACGTGGTGACGATCCCGCCGTCGGTGTTCGGCGACCTGTTCAAGCATCCCCTGACCGACAAGGGTCTGGAGCAGTTCCTGAAGGACTGGGCCGGAACCGGTCAATCGATCCTCTAGGATGATCGAACCCTGATCGATTTTCGCGCGGCCCCGGAGAAATCCGGGGCTGTTGCATTTTGCGGGTGCGAAGAGTGTTCGCAATTGCGAGTTCGTGCGTTAGGGTCTCGTTAGCCTTTGCGGAGCGCGCCCATGAACGCCGCCGACATCGTCGTCGAGATCTGTATCGCCTCGGCCGAGGAGGCCCTGCGCTTCTCGGGATTCGTCCGGGACTTCCTGGCCCGAAACGGCTTTCCGTTCGTGATGATCCATGACGCGACCGACCTGTCCGGCGAGCGCCGCAAGGTGGTGTTCGAGGACGCCGTGGTCGGCCACAAGTTCGCCAGCGAGTGGCGGATGGACCGGCTCGCGGCTTGCGGGGCCTAGACGCGTCCGAGGCTTGTGGTCAAGCTCGCGTAACGCTGTTTGCGGTTTCGCGAAACGGGCTTAGATAGGGAGATCATTTCTCTCTGCCGCCGAGTTGCGCCATGAACGACCCCAAATTCGCCCTTCCTCCGGTCGTCGGTTCCGCGCTCGATCTGATCGGCCGCACGCCGATGATCGAGGTTCGCAACCTCGACACCGGGCCGTGCCGGCTGTTCCTGAAGCTGGAGAACCAGAACCCCGGCGGCTCGATCAAGGACCGCGTGGCCCGCGCGATGATCGAGGCGGCCGAGGCCGACGGCAGCCTCAAGCCCGGCGGCGTGATCATCGAGGCGACGGCCGGCAATACGGGCCTAGGCCTGGCCCAGGTCGCGACGCTGAAGGGCTACAAGCTGATCCTGATCGTGCCGGACAAGATGGCCAGGGAGAAGATCCTGCACCTGCGGGCCATGGGCGTGGACGTGCGGCTGACCCGCAGCGACGTCGGCAAGGGCCACCCCGAATACTACCAGGACATGGCCCAGACCCTGGCCCAGTCGATCCCCGGCTCGATCTATGTCAACCAGTTCGAAAACCCGGCCAACCCTCTGGCCCACGAGACCACGACCGCGCCCGAGATCTTCGAGCAGATGGGCGGCGACGTCGATGCTGTGGTCCTCGGCGTCGGCTCGGGAGGCACCCTGACGGGCGTCGGCCGGTTCATGGCCGCTCATTCGCCCAAGACGCAGATGGTGCTGGCCGACCCGGTCGGTTCGATCCTCTGTGACTACGTGGCGACCGGGACCTATGGCGAGGCCGGGTCGTGGATCGTCGAGGGCATCGGCGAGGACTTCATCCCGGTCAACGCCGAGATGGACTACGTCAAGAAAGCCTATTCGATCAGCGACCGCGAGAGCGTCGAGACGGCCCGCCTGCTGCTGCGCAAGGAAGGCGTGCTGGCCGGCTCGTCCTCCGGCACCCTGCTGGCGGCCGCCCTGCGCTATTGCCGCGAGCAGACGCAGCCCAAGCGCGTCGTGACCCTGGTCTGCGATACGGGCTCCAAGTATCTGACCAAGATGTTCAACGACATGTGGCTGGCCGCCCACGGCTTCGACCAGCGCGAGTTGCACGGCGACCTGCGCGACCTGATCGCCAAGCGCTACGCTGACGGCGGCGTGGTGGCGATCGGGCCGGAGGACACCTTGCTGACCGCCTACAACCGCATGCGCAGCGGCGACATCAGCCAGCTGCCGGTGGTGGACCACGGCAAGCTGGTCGGCATCCTCGACGAGAGCGACATCCTGGCCGCCGTCGAGGGCGTGGACGACGACCGCGGGCCCAGGTTCAAGACGAAGGTCGGAGCGGCCATGACCAAGGCGGTCAACACGCTTCAGTCAACGCAAGGCGTCGACGCCCTGCCGGACGTGTTCGACCGAGACGAGGTGGCCCTGGTCTGCGACGGCGACGAGTTCGTGGGGGTGATCACCCGAGTGGACCTGATCAATCATCTGCGCTTGGCAGGCTAGGCGTTGCGGAAATGTTCTCGCGGAGTCATGCTGTGAGCGGACATCGAGACGAGGATCGTGTGATCATGGACGTCAAGTTGGCGCCGGACATGGCGACGTTCGTCGAAGTTGAGGTCGCGGGCGGTCGCTATGTAGACGCCAGCGAGATGGTGAGCTTGGGTCTGCGACTTCTCCAGAAGCAGGAAAAGCGCAAGCAGGCCTTCACGGCGATGTTGGCTGAGGTGGAGGCGGAGGTCGATCGGGGCGAGGTGTTTACGCTCGACGAGGTCATGGCCGATCTCGACGCTGTCATCGAAGCCGCCGAACCTCACGCCGCCGAGTAGATGCCGCCCGCCACGCTGTCAGCTACGGCTCGTCGCGACATGCTGGCCGCAGCCAACTGGATCGCCAAGGACAGCCGAAAGGCGTCACGACTGTTCCAGGCCCAACTGCGGGCGGCTCTGATCCGGCTAGGAGAATTTCCGCTCGCCGGCGTTGCCCGGCCCGAACGGGCGCACGAACCTTATCGTTTCGCGCTCCTGCCCGGCTTTCCCTATGTCCTTATCTACAATTGCCAGCGTCAGCCGCCTGTGGTCATGCGCATCCTGCACGGATCCCAGGACTTGCCTGAAATCCTAAGCACGCTGCCGTCGCCCCAAGGCTCGTGACCGCATGAAAGCCCATTCCCGATGACCGACATCCCCGGCAAGAACCGCCTGGCCTTCGCCACCCGCACGATCCACGGCGGCCAGTTCCCCGATCCCACGACCGGGGCGGTGATGGTGCCGATCTACGCGACCTCGACCTATGTCCAGTCCAGCCCGGGCGAGCACAAGGGCTTCGAGTACAGCCGCAGCCATAACCCGACCCGGTTCGCCTTCGAGCGCTGCATCGCCGACCTTGAAAGCGGTACGGCCGGGTTCGCCTTCGCCTCGGGCCTGGCGGCGGCCTCGACGATCCTGGAGATCCTCGACAGCGGCGCGCACGTGATCGCCAGCGACGACCTCTACGGGGGCTCGTTCCGGCTGTTCGACAAGGTGCGCAAGCGCTCGGCGGGCCTGACCTTCAGCTTCGTCGACATGGGGGATCTGGCGGCCATCGAGGCGGCGATCACGCCCCAGACGAAGATGATCTGGGTCGAGACGCCGACCAACCCGATGCTGCGCCTGGCCGACCTGTCGGCCATCGCCGCCCTGGCCAAGAAGCGCGGCCTGATCACCGTGGCCGACAACACCTTCGCCAGCCCGTTCGTCCAGCGGCCGCTGGAGCTGGGCTTCGACATCGTCATGCACTCGGCCACCAAGTACCTGAACGGTCACTCCGACGTGGTGGCGGGCGTGGCGGTGGTCGGCGACAACGCCGAACTCGCCGAAAATCTGAAGTTCCTGCAGAACGCCGTGGGGGCGGTGCTGGGGCCGTTCGACAGCTTCCTGGCCCTGCGCGGCGTCAAGACCCTGGCCCTGCGCATGCAGCGGGCCTGCGACAGCGCCCTGGCCATCGCCCAATGGCTGTCGACCCGCAAGGACGTCGAGCGGGTGATCTATCCCGGCCTGCCCAGCCACCCGCAGCACGACCTGGCCAAGCGCCAGATGCTAGGCGGCTTTGGCGGAATCATCTCGGTCGAGCTGAAGGGCGATGTGAACACCGCCAGGCGGATGCTGGAGCGCACGCGCCTGTTCACCCTGGCCGAGAGCCTGGGCGGGGTGGAAAGCCTGATCGAGCATCCGGCCATCATGACCCACGCCTCGATCCCGGCCGATCAGCGCGCCGCCCTGGGCATCTCCGATACGCTGATCAGGCTTTCGGTGGGGATCGAGGACTGCGAGGACCTGATCGCCGACCTTTCAGACTCCTTGGCAACCTGAACAGGTGATGGTCCGCGTCGCCAGGCATGGCCGGTGACGGATCGGGGGCGTTGGAGGGACGCGGCGGCGGCAGCTCCCGCGTCGGGTCCTCGGCCCACAGGTGGGCGGCCAGCATCAGGTCGGTCCTGACCGGGCCGTAGTCTTCCTTGGCGGTCCAGACGCGGATGGCGGCCTGGGCGAAAGCCTCGGTCAGATCGACGACCTCGATCATCGGCGCGGGATCCTTGCGCACCCGAGCGTCGCCCTCGGCCCGCTCCCGCATCTTCTGCAGCACCGCCACCAGATCGACCTTCAAGGGGACCTTGAACACCACGTCGGCCCGGCGGCTGCGATGGGTCGAGTAGTTGACGATGACGTCGCCGAACACCTTGCTGTTGGGGATCATCACCTTGACGTTGTCCGGCGTGGCGATCTCGGTGAACAGCAGGTCGAGAGACTTGACGGTGCCGTTGCGGGTGGAGGTCTCGATCACGTCACCGACCTTGTAGGGGCGGAACATCAGGATCATCACCCCGGCCGCCACGTTCGACAGGGCGCCCTGCAGGGCCAGGCCGATGGCCAGCGAGGCCGCGCCCAGCACCGCGATGATCGAGGTGGCCTGTACGCCCAGCTGCTGCAACACCGCCACCAGGCCGACGGCGACCACCGCGTAGCGCACCAGGGATGAGAGGAAGCTCTCCAGCGTCGGGTCGGGATTCTTGCGATGCACCCGGCCCAGGGCCCGCCTGGCCACCCCCGCCAGCCATCCGGCCACCCAGAAGGTGAGGATCAGGATCAGGGCGGCGACCACGAGGTTCACCGCCAGCTTGCCCAGCCAGTCGAGGAAATGCGCGAACATCGTCTCGTCGGCTTTCATGTTGGCGAGGGAGGGCAGCGTGGTGTCGGCGGGGATCAGGGTCGGCTTGGTCTGCATGGATCTCTCGATGGCGCCCCCGCCCCGAACCGTCAACGCGGGAGAGCCTGGAGCCTTCCGCTGAAGCGGCTTCGTTCCGTGGAAACACTCGGTTACACCAATTGGCTCGAACCTGAGCTGATCAGCCGCTAAGAGCGCCGCCCATGAGCATGTCCTTCATCGACCTCGCCGCGCAGCAGCGCCGGATCCGCTCCAAGATCGACGCGGCCATCGCCGCCGTCCTCGACAGCGGGGCCTATGTGATGGGTCCGCAGGTGCGGGAATTCGAGGCCAAGCTGGCGGCGTTCGGCCAGGCCAAGCTGGCCCTGTCCTGCGCCAACGGCACCGACGCCATCGCCCTGCCGCTGATGGCCTGGGGCGTCGGCAAGGGCGACGCGGTGTTCTGTCCGTCCTTCACCTTCGCGGCCACGCCGGAAGTCGTGCCGTGGGTCGAGGCGACGCCGGTGTTCGTCGACGTGCTGGAGGACACCTTCAACCTCGATCCCGCCAGGCTGGAGGCGGCCATCGCGGGCGTGAAGGCCCACGGCAAGCTGACGCCCAGGGTGGTGATCGCCGTGGATCTGTTCGGTCAGCCGGCGGACTATCCGGCCATCAAGGCGATCTGCGACCGCGAAGGCCTGAAGCTGATCGCCGACAGCGCCCAGGGCTTCGGCTGCACACTGAACGGCAAGCACCCTCTGCACTGGGCCGACGTCGCCACCACCAGCTTCTTCCCGGCCAAGCCCCTGGGCTGCTACGGCGACGGCGGGGCGGTTCTGACCAACGACCAGGACCTGTGGGACCTGATGGACAGCTTCCGGGTGCACGGCAAGGCCGTGGCCCCCGACCTTGTCGGCCGCACCTTCGACCACGACACCAAGTACCTGAACACCCGCATCGGCATGAACTCGCGGCTCGACACGATCCAGGCCGCGATCCTGATCGAGAAGCTGGCGATCTTCCAGGAGGAGATCGATCTGCGCCAAGGGGTGGCGAACCGCTATGCCGAGGGCCTGGAGGGCGCGGTGATCGCCACGCCCAAGGTGATCGACGGCGGGGTGTCTGTCTGGGCCCAGTACGTGATCGAGCACGCCGACCGCGACGGCCTGGCCGCCCACCTGAAGACCCAAGGAATCCCGACGGCCGTCTACTATCCCGTGCCGATGCACGTGCAGGCGCCCTACGCCGACTTCCCGCGCGGGGTCGGCGGCCTGCCGGTGACCGAGGCCAAGGCCGAGACGGTGTTGGCCCTGCCGATGCATCCTTATCTGTCACAGGCCGACCAGCAGCGGATCATCGACGCGGTTCGCGCGTTCAACGGCTGAGCTACGCCCCAATCATGCCTCACCCTGGCGTATGGTGGCCCTAGGTTGATTCGAAGGTTCAGATGCACGATCCGGTAACGTCGTTCGTGGTCGCGGTGTTCAGCATGCCTGGCGCCGCGCTGATGATGGCGGCCGCCATCCTGGTGTTCGCCGTCGCGCTGATCTTCCAGTCCGGATTTTCCGAATACAGGCCGCTGATGGACGATCTGCGTCGTCGCGGCGTACTGCTCGACGAATTGCGCGGTGATCGTCAAAAGGCGTTCGCCGACGCCTTCGAGGCGATCGACAAGCGCCTGGGCGGCATGGCCCATCCCGTCCTCGAATTGGGCTGGGCGCATTATCGCAGCCAATTGACCCCGACCGAGGACGGACGCCTGGCGGCCTCGATCCACGCCTCCGACGCCTTCGACCATGCCGACACCCCGGCCCGCACCCTGGAGTGGTGGGCCAACATCATGGTCGCCATCGGCCTGGTCATCACGTTCATGGGCATCGTCGCGGCCCTGACCGAGGCGACCTCGGCCATGAGCGGCGGCGGGGCGGCCATGCAAGGCGCCCTGATCAATCTGCTGACCATCGCCGCCACCAAGTTCTGGACCTCGATCGCCGGCGTCCTGGCTTCGATCATCCTGCGCCTGGCCGCGCGCCGTCGGCGGCAGAACATCGAAGCGCAGGAGGCGCATTTCTTCGCGCTGCTCGACGCCTGTATCCGCTTCGCGCCGCCCGAGAAGGTGATGCTGGAGCAGCTGGCGGTGCTGGGTCGCATCGAGGCGGCGCTGGCCGACAGGACCGCCCGCGTGGGCGCGGCCTGATGCGACGCAAGCGCGGCCGGACGATCGATGTCGAGGAAGGCGAGAGCTACTACGTCTCGATGACCGACATGATGGTGGGGGTGATCTTCATCTTCATCATCATGCTCAGCTATTTCGCCTTCGAGTTCCGCTCGACCACCGCCAAGCTGACCACGGCCAGGCATCCGGAGTCCGCGGCCTTGCTTCAGACCGCCGCCAACCTCACGCCCAAGACCGCCGACATCGAGATCGATTACAAGGCCCAGGTGCTGTGCGTGCCCGAGGCGGCCCTGTCGGAGGCGGGCGAGGGCGCGGCCGGTCAGCGCCGCTGCTTCGCCTTCTCGCCGCCGACCAAGGCCTCGGCCCAGACCGTCTCAGTGATGGACGCCCAGAGGCTGCTGATGCAGGCGCTGGACGCCGACCTGCGCGACGCCAAGGCCCCGGTAACCGGCGATCCCTCGGGCGGTTCGCTCAGCTTCCGCGCCGACCAGTTGTTCGTGGCCGGCACGGCCACCCTCTCGCCCGACGGTCAGCGCATCGCCGGCAATGTCGCCCAGAGCCTGGTCCGGCGGCTGCCCTGCCTGGGCTACGGCGTGGCGGCTGGGGCCAACTGCGCGGACGGGGGCGCCAAGTTGGCGGTGGTCAACGTGACGAGCCAGACCAATCTCGACGCCTTCAGCGCCGAGGGGCAGCGGGCCGCGGCGCTGGCCCTGCAACGCGCCGCCGCCTTCCACCAGGCCTTGACCGCCGCTCAGCCGGACCTTGCGCGCCTGCGCAACGCCCCGCCCGGACAGCCCGGCTCCCAGCCCCTGCTGCGGGTGGCCAGCGTCGGTCAGTCGCAGGAAGGCGCCTCCAAGGTCGGGGACGATCAGGCGGTGAGCATTCAGTTCCTGATGGCCGGCTAGGCGCGAGTCCGTTTGGCGGACGGGCCGCGCTGCCCTATATCGCGGCCACCGCGTCTCGCGCCCGCCGGCGCTTCGGCGTTCCGGCCCGTGAAGAAGAGCGTCATGTCGTCCAGTACCGTCGCAGCCCCCGCCCGCCCTCACCCGGGCATGGGCTTTGGCCAGTTCGTCGCCCTGATCGCGGCGATGATGGCCACCAACGCCCTGGCCATCGACTCGATGCTGCCGGCCATGCCGCAGATCGGCGACGCCCTGAACGTGGCCAGCGCCAACGAGCGCCAGTGGATCCTGACCGCCTACCTGCTGGGCTTCGGCGTGGCCCAGATCGTCTACGGCCCCCTGGCGGATCGCTACGGCCGCAAGCCGGTCCTGCTGGTGGGGCTGTCGCTGTACGTCGTCTTCGCCGCGCTCTGCGCCTTCGCGACCTCGTTCGAGATGCTGCTGATCGCCCGCGCCCTGTGCGGGGTCGGCGCGGCCGCCACCCGCGTGCTGTCGGTGTCGATCGTCCGCGACTGCTACAGCGGCCGGCAGATGGCGAGGGTGATGTCGCTGTCGTTCATCGTCTTCCTGGGCGTGCCGATCATCGCCCCGTCCGTGGGCCAGGCCATCCTGCTGGTCGCGCCGTGGCCCTGGGTGTTCGGCGTGCTGTCGATCTTCGGCCTGGCGGTGATCGCCTGGTCGTGGATCAAGCTGCCCGAGACCCTGCATCCGCAAGACCGCGTGCCGCTCGAGGTCACGCCGGTGCTGGCGGCCTTCAAGGAGTGCCTGACCAACCGTGTCGCCGTCGGCTACACCCTGGCCGCCACCCTGGTGCTGGGCGGGCTGTTTGGCTTCCTCAATTCCGCCCAGCAGGTGTTCGTCGATGTGCTGGGGGCGGGTCAATGGTTCCCCCTGATCTTCGCGGGGATCGCCGGCGGCATCGCCGTCTCGTCGCTGCTCAATTCCAGCATCGTCGGACGTCTGGGCATGCGGCTGGTCTCGCACGTCGCGCTGTTCGGCTATATCGGCTTCGCGGTGGTCCACGCCCTGGTCGCCCTGAGCGGCCACGAGACGCTGTGGACCTTCTCGCTGCTGCAGGCGGGGATGATGTTCTGCTTCGGCCTGGTGATGTCGAACTTCGGCTCTATCGCCATGGAGCCGCTGGGCCACCTGGCTGGCACGGCGGCTTCGGTGCAGGGCTTCATCACCACGATCGGCGGGGCCCTGTTCGGGTTCTGGATCGGCCAGCTGTTCGACGGCACCACCGTGCCCCTGACCCTGGGTTTCGCGGGCTTCGGCATCGCCGGCCTGATCGCGGTGCTGATCACCGAAAAGGGCCGGATGTTCCACGCCGGCTCGGGCGCGCCGGCGGCCGAAGGCGCGGGGATGCACTAGGCTCATTGTCAAGTTTCGCTCAAGCTTGGCTTTGCCGAGATGAGCGGAATTTGAAGATCAGTCCAGCATCCGCTCCAGGGTCTCCAGCTCGTCGGCCTCGCGCGAGGGCTTGTCCCAGCGGATGCGGTTGATGCGCGGGAAGCGCATGGCCACGCCGGACTTGTGGCGGGTCGAACGTTGCAGCCCCTCGAACGCCACCTCGAACACAAGGCCGAACTCCAGGTCGGCCCGCACCGAGCGCACCGGCCCGAACCGCTCGACGGTGTGGTCGCGCACGAACTTGTCGATCTGTTTCAGCTCTTCGTCGGTGAAGCCGAAATAGGCCTTGCCCACGGGGGTCAGATGGCGCGTCCCGGTCTCGTCCTCGCGCCAGACCCCGAAGGTGTAGTCGGAATAGAAGCTGGACCGCTTGCCGTGGCCGCGCTGGGCATACATCAGCACCGCGTCGATCAGGCGAGGATCGCGCTTCCACTTGAACCACGGGCCCTTGGGCCGGCCGGGCTCGTAGACGCTGTCCCACCGCTTGAGCATCAGCCCCTCGGCGATCGTCGGGTCGCCCTGCGGCGGCTGGGCGCGCAGGGCGGCCAGCGCTTCCCACGTGTCGAACGGCTGGATCGGCGACAGGTCGATGCGCGGGCTGCCGGCTTTGACGACGAAGGCCTCCAGCCGCAGGCGCCGCTCGGCGAACGGCAGGCCGCGCAGGTCGGTCTCGCCCTCCAGCAGCAGGTCGTAGGCGCGGATCCCGGCCGGGAAGGTCGCCAGTTGCTTGGCGTCCACCGTCCTGCGGTTCAGCCGCTGCTGCAGGTCGCCGAAGCTGGCTACGGCGCCGCCCCGCATCACCAGCAGCTCGCCGTCGATCGCCCCCTCGAAGGTCAGGGCCTCGACCACGTCCGGAAAGGTCGCCGAGATGTCGTCGCCGGTGCGGGTGTAGAGGCGCTTCTCCCCGCGCTCGCTGACCGCCTGCACACGGATGCCGTCCCACTTCCACTCGGCGGCGTAGTCGGCCGGATCCAGCTTGGCGAAGTCCACCGCCTCGTCGATCGCCTGAGCCAGCATCACCGGCCGGAAGCGTCCGGGCGCGTCGGGCGAAGGCTGTTCGGAGCGGCCCTCCAGCCAGGCGAACAGGTCGCCATAGGGCGGGGTTATGGCGTGCCAGACCTCCTCGACCTGGCCGATCTCGACGCCGCCGAAGTCGGCGCAGGCCTGCTTGGCCAGGCGAGACGACACCCCGACCCGCAGGCCGCCGGTCATCAGCTTCAGCAGAGCCCAGCGGCCGTCGGCGTCCAGCGCGTCCAGCCAGCCCTCGATCAACCGCTGCACTTCGGCGCGCGAAGCCGTGCGCAGGCTCTCGACCACCTCCGACAGGTCCGGCTCGCGATTGGCGCCGGGCCTTTCGGGCCAGGCCAGGGCGACGGTCTCGGCCAGGTCGCCGACATAGTCGTAGGACCAGGCGAACAGCTGGGCGTCCATCCGGCTTTCCACCGCCTTGCGGATGAAGGCCGGCTTGGCCGCTTTGAACGACAGCGCCCCGGTCAGCGCCGCCAGCACCCAGCCGCGCTCCGGATCGGGCGTGTCGCGCAGGAAGTCCTTGATCAGGGTCAGCTTGGCGTTGCGCGAGCTGGTCAGGGACAGCCGGTCGAGGAGGTGGGCGAAGGCGCGCATGGGAAGAGAATGTCGCGCCCCAGCTTAGGTTCAAGTCGCCCGTGTCTCCTCCAGCTGGCCCAGGATCATGATCTTCTGCCAGATCTTGCGGCCGAGGTCGGAGGTCAGGGTCTCGATGTCGTTGACGGCGGCCACCACCACCGGGTCGTCGCTCTCGCCGGCGTAGAGGGCGGCGAGCTTGGCGGTCAAGGCCAGCATCTCGGCGCAATAGTCCAGATAGCGGGCCAGTTGGAAGCGGCTCATCTCGCGGGCGGGCGAGGAGGCGGTGCGCGGCCCAAGCACCAGGGTCGGGTCCTTGGTCAGCTGGTGCATGTCGATCACGTGGGCGAACGACCGCAGTTCGTGCAGGGATTTCTGGACCCGCGAGCGCTTCCACCGCGACTCCAGCGAGACCAGGAACCAGATCGCCGCGCCCGATAGCAGCAGCAGATTGACGGCAGGCTCCAGACTGGTGGCCAGGCTGAGCGCCCCCGCGTTGCGCAGGCTGGCCAGCCAGTCCAGCCGGCCGATCAGCGCCGCCTCCAGTCCGATCGCCGCGATCGCGATCACCGCCACCAGCGTCCGCAAGCCAAGATAGGGCCGCGAAAGCCGGCGCGCCCGCCGGGCCGTGACCCGGGCCACGGCCGTCAGCTGGTCGCAGACCTCCGACAGGCCGGACGCCGGAAACCGCTCCGCCACGCGGGCCTTCAGGTGGTCCAGCGTCTTGACCACCTTGTCGGCGTCCAGTTTCAGCGCGCCGTTGCCGTTGCGACCGACCATGCGGGTCCCCGATCCTGCGGCGACGCTACCACGGCGCCGAGGCTTGAAGTCAATTCGAACATCTGTTTGAATTGATCTTGTCCGGCGCCCGGACCAGGAGGCGACCATGACCCCGCCCGAGCCTTTCGTGCCCCATCCCCGCAAGAGCCCGCTGACCACGCCGTGGGAGCCGATCTTCGCCGACATCCGCGAGGACCGCTGGGTGCTGGCGGTGGAGGTGCGCGAGCCGCACACCAATTCGCGGGGCGGTCCGCACGGCGGCCTGATCGCCGCCCTGGCCGACAACGCCATGGGCCTGTCGTGCGGGGTGATGCTGAGCCGGCTGGAGATCCCGTCGAAGGGCTTGGTGACCGTCTCGCTGGGACTGGACTACATCGCCGCAGCCCAGATGGGGCAGTGGTTGACGTTCGACACCGATTTCATCAAGCCGGGCAAGAGCCTGTGCTACGCCGAGGCCACGGTGTCGGCGGACGGCAAGCCGGTGGCGCGGGCGCGGGCGACGTTCAAGGTCGTTTAGCACCATCGCCGGGTTTCATCGAAGGCGCTTCCCGCCCTGGCCAAACGACACAACGTCTACTAGCTTCACCGTGGGGATGTTCAGGGGGATTTCGTCTTGCGTCAGTTCGCGCCGGTCTTGGCGGCCGTTTTCGTCGGCGTCGCTACGCCGGCCCTTGCTTCGGATCAACCGCCGGCGCCGGTCACCGCGTCCCGGCCGGACATTTCTTGGCAGGATCGGCTCGAGCATCATACTGGCGTGATCGCGCTACCGGCCGCCCACCCCCGACTGAACCTCGGCCAGGACTACTATTTTCTGGACGCCGCCGCCGCCAAGCGCGTGCTGACCGAGGGTTGGGGCAATCCGCCCGAAGCCGGCGACGGCGTGCTCGGCATGATCGTGCCCACCCAGTTCAAGCCGCTCGACGCGGCGTCCTGGGGCGCGGTGATCACCTATCAAGACGTCGGCTACGTATCCGACAAGGACGCCCGAGAGATCGACTACGCCAAGCTGCTTGAGCAGATGCGTGAGGCCGAGGGCGACTCCAATGCCCGGCGCAAGGAAGCGGGCTATCCGACCATCCATCTGGCCGGTTGGGCGGAGCGGCCGTCCTACGATCCGGCGCGCCACGTCGCCATATGGGCCCAGGACCTGGCGATCGGTGACGGCGACGCTCACTCGCTGAACTACGACATCCGCTTGCTGAACAGGCAGGGCGTGCTCAGCCTCAACGTCATCTCGTCGATGGCTGACCTGCAGGCCGTGCGCTCCGCGGCCGGTAGCATCGCCCAGGCGGCGGTCTTCGACCCCGGCTCGACGTATGCCGATCACGCTAAAGGCGACAAGGTCGCGGAGTTCGGCGTCGCCGGACTGGTGGCGGCGGGCCTCGGCCTGGCGGCGGCCAAGAAGTTCGGCCTGCTGGCGATCCTTCTGTTGGTGGCGAAGAAGGGTTTCGTGGTCATCGCGGCGGCCTTCGCCAGCATCGTGGCCTGGCTCCGGCAGAGGGCGGGCGGCAAGAAGACCGTTTCGGCCAAGACCCCGCCGCCGAGCGGTCCCGACTTGATCAGCTAGGCCGGATCACTCCCCCTCCTCCTCGTCATAGCCCACCAGCCGCAGGGCCCGGGCGGGGATCCCCTCCAGCTCGCACCAGCGCTCTAGCGCTTCCTCCCGCCCGTGGGTGATCCACACTTCGCCGGGGCGCAGCTCGTCCAGGGTGGCCGTCAGTTCGTCCCAGTCGGCGTGATCGGAGATGATCAGCGGAAGTTCAACACCCCGCTGGCGGGCTCTCGCCCGCACCCGCATCCAGCCGCTGGCGAAACAATCGACCGGATCGGGAAAGCGCCGCGACCAGCGATCGGCCAGGGCCGAGGGCGGGGCGACGATGATCGCGCCCTCGAAGTCCTTCTTCCTGGTGTCCGTGGTGGCCGGCGCCAGCGGTCCTAGGTCGACGCCGTGGCGTTCATAGAGCCTGTTCAGCCGGTCCATGGCGCCATGCACGTGGATGGTCTTGTCCCAGCCGGCCTCGCGCAGCAGCTTGATCACCCGCTGGGCCTTGCCCAGGGCGTAGGCGCCGACGATGTGCGAGCGCTCGGGAAACTGCTCGACCGACTTCAGCAGCGCCGCCACCTCGCCCTTGTCGTCGGGATGGCGGAACACCGGCAGGCCGAAGGTCGCCTCGGTCACGAACACATCGCAGGGCACGGGCTCGAAGGCCGGGCAGGTGGGGTCGCGGCGGCGCTTGTAGTCGCCGGAGATCACGATGGTCATGCCTTTCCAGCGGATCACCGCCTGGGCCGAGCCCAGCACGTGGCCGGCCGGGACGAGTCCCACCTCCACGCCGTTGTGGGTAAAGCTCTGGCCGTAGGGTATCGGCTGGCGCTGGACGGCGAAGTCCTCGCCGTAGCGCTCGGCCATGATCGCCAGGGTCTCGGGCGTGGCGGCGACGACGCGATGGCCGGCCCGGGCGTGGTCGGCGTGGCCATGGGTGATCACCGCCCGGTCCACCGGGCGGACGGGGTCGATATAGAAGTCCCCGGGCGGGCAGTAGAGTCCGTCGGGCTTCGGGCAGATCAGGTCCTGCGGTTTCATCACGATGGATATGGGAACGCGCGCGGCTATAAACCTATCCCATGAGCACCGATTTGAGCGCGGGCGAACAGCATAGGCTGATCGCCAATACCATGAACGAGGGCAGCCCGCAGGCGCGCGCGCTCGGCTTCGAGACCCTGGAGATCGGTGATGCGGTCGCCATCCTTAGGGTCCCCTACCGGCCCGAGATCGTCGGCGACCCCGAGACCGGCGTGATCGCCGGCGGCGTGGTGACCACCCTGCTCGACCACGCCAGCGGCCAGGCGGTCCATGCCGCGCTCAGCCAATGGACCTCGATCGCCACCCTGGACCTGCGTATCGACTACATGCGCCCCGCCCAGCCGGGTCGCGACGTGCTGGCGCGCGCCCACTGCTACAAGGTCACCCGCTCGGTCGCCTTCGTGCGGGCGGTGGCCTATGAGGACGACCCCGACAATCCGGTCGCCGCCGCCCAGGCCGCCTTCATGCTCGACTCCAGCGCCGGCAAGAAGCCGGGCGCCAACCTCAAGCCGCCCCGCTCCACGGCTCCGGGCAAGGGAGACGCCGCATGAGCGACGCCGACACCCGCCTGATCGCCGTGCTCGGCTCGATCCCCTACGCCAGGTTCATCGGCATGCGCGCCGAACTGGCCGGCGACGAGATGACCGCCATCCTGCCGTTCTCCGACCATATCGTCGGCAATCCCATGCTGCCGGCCATACACGGCGGCGTGCTGGGCGCCTTCATGGAGATGACCGCCCTGGCCCAGCTGTCGGTGGCCGAGCCCCTGAAACGCCAGCCGCGGACCATCGACGTCTCGATCGAATATCTGCGCACGGGCCGGCCCCTGACCACCTTCGCTCGCGCCCAGATCAAGAAGGTCGGCCGGCGGATCGCCAACGTCCATGTCGAGGCCTGGCAGGAGCAGCGCGCCGCCCCGATCGCCGCCCTGCGCGGTCATTTCCTGTTGACCTCGGCGGAGGACTGACCGGCGCGTGGCCCGTCATGTCAATCGCGGCGGCGCCGTCGGCAAGGCGGATTTGCCGACCAAGGTCTGCGCCACCTGTCAACGACCCTTTGCCTGGCGGCGCAAATGGGAACGGGTCTGGGAAGAGGTAAAATATTGCTCTGGCAAATGCAGATCAAATAAGATTACACCTTCGTAATCCGTTTCAGAGCTCGAACGTTTCTTAAAAACGCTTCATGAAGCAAAGGTAACGGGTGTTCACCATCACCCGGGCCTATACCCCTGATCACCGGACGCGGACGGCGCGCCGGACCAACAGGGAACCAAGACCATGACCTTCTCGAACAACAGCTTCTCGGGTTTCGCCAGCATCGTTCTGGCCATGCTGCCTCTCGTCGTGATCGCCGGTTCGCTCGTCACGAGCTTCTAGGTGATCGCCGCGTAGCTCCACCGGATGCGCGACCCTTCAGGCTCCTAGAGCCTCTCGGGCCGCCCGGTGGAGAAGGGCGTGACGATGCGCCAATCGATCGATGTCGGCGTCGTATCCGCCGCCGATCACCCCGGTCACCGGGATCCCCCTTTTCAGACATGAGCCCAGGACGAACGCCTCGCGCCGCGCCAGGCCCTCGTCGCTCAGAGACAGACGCCCCAGCTTGTCGTCCGCGTGCGGATCGACCCCGGCGTTGAAGAACACCAGGTCCGGCGTCATCCGGGCCAGAAGGTCCGGCAGAATCTCTCCCAGCTTTCGCAGATAGGCCGCGTCGCCCGTGCCGTCCGGCAGGTCGACATCCAGGTCGCTGACCGCCTTGCGGGCCGGGAAGTTCTTCTCGGCGTGCATCGAGAAGGTGAAGACGCTGGGATCGTCCTCGAAGATCCGTGCCGTGCCGTCGCCCTGGTGGACGTCGAGATCGACGACCAGCACCCGCCCGACCTTGCCTTCCGCCAGCAGCCGCCGCGCGGCCACCGCCACGTCGTTGAACACGCAGAAGCCGGCCCCGGTGTCGGCCTGGGCGTGGTGGCTGCCGCCGGCGGTGTTGCAGGCGATCCCGTGCTCCAGCGCCAGGCGCGCCGCGGCCAGGGTGCCGCCCGTCGCCGCCCGGGCTCGCGTCCCCACTGAATCGGTGTTGGGCATGCCGATGCGCCGAACGATGTCGGCCGGCAGGGTCAGGTCGATGACCCCGCGCACATAGGCCTCGTCGTGAACCAGCAGGAGGCTGTCCAGGTCGATCGGCTCGGGCCGCACGAAGCCGGCCGGGCCCGCCAGCCCTTCCGCCTCCAGCACGGCCGCCAGCCGCGAGAACTTGTCCATCGGGAAGCGGTGCCCAGCCGGCATCTCGGCGCGGAAGGCGGGATGGTGGATGATCGGCGGAAAAGGCGTGGCCATGACGCAACGATGGGAAACGCACTGGCCTGACGCAAGGTCACATCTTGCCCCGCCCGTCCCGCGCGCCTAACCAACCGCCATGCGTACGCCCGAGAACCTCGCCGAAATCCTGACCCTCGAAGCCATCGAGGTGAACCTGTTCCGGGGCGTCAGCCCCAATGACGGCTTTCCCCGCATCTTCGGCGGCCTGGTCATCGCCCAGGCCCTGACCGCGGCCTACAAGACCGTGCCCGATCGCATCTGCCACTCGCTGCACGCCTATTTCATCCGCCCCGGCGACGTGAACGCCCCGGTGCTCTACGAGGTCGAGCGGGCGCGCGACGGCGGCACCTTCACCACCCGGCGGGTGGCGGCCATCCAGCACGGCGAGCAGATCTTCAACCTGGCCTGCTCGTTCCAGACCCCCGAAGAGGGCCTGGAGCACCAGAGCGACCTGCCGGACGCCCCCGATCCGGAGAGCCTGCCCACCGAGGCCGAGTACCTGCGCTCGCTGGGCGACGAGGTGCACCCGCGCTTCATCAAGATGGCCGAATATCCCCGCCCGGTGGACCTGCGCTGGGTCGATCCGCAGCATCCGACCAGGCCCACCCCCAAGTCGTCGACCAAGCAGGTGTGGATGCGGGCCAAGGCGCCGATCGGCGACGACGTGCGCCTGCAGCAGTGCGCCCTGGCCTACGCCTCGGACATGGCGTTCATGGAAAGCGCCTTGCGTCCGCACGGCCTGATCTGGACCACGCCCGGCCTTCAGGCCGCCAGCCTGGACCACGCCATGTGGTTCCACCATCCGTTCGACTTCAACGACTGGATCCTGTTCTCGCAGGACAGCCCTTCGGCCTCGCAGGGGCGCGGCCTGGTGCGCGGCCAGATGTTCACCCGCGACGGCAAGCTGGTGGCCTCGGTGGCCCAGGAATGCCTGATGCGGGTGCGGAAGTAACACGGCGCTCTTCCCTCCCTACAAGCGGAAGGAACGTCATTGATCAGTCGTAGTGGCGCTCGGCGTCGTCTTCTTCGACCGGCCCTTCCGGACCTTCCGGCTCGCCCACCAGCGCGGGCGGATCGGCCAGCACGAGGCCCTCGGCGATCTTCACCTCGGGCACGGCGGCGCGGGTGAAGGGCAGGTACCAGGTCTGGCCGCCCAGGGCGGGGGTGATCTCGAGCAGGTCGTCGGCGCCGAAGTTCTGGACGCTCTTGATCTTGCCGATCAGCGCGTTGGTGGCCACGTGGCGCACGGTCAGGCCGATCAGGTCGGCCAGGTAGAATTCGTCCTCGTCCGGCTCGGGCAGGGCCTCGCGCGGGACGTACAGGCGCAGGCCGCGCAGGGCGTCGGCGGCGTCCTTGGTCTCGACCCCGGCGCAGCGGGCGACGACGCCGTCCTTGGCCACGCGGGCGGTGGTCAGGGTCAGGGCGGTCGTGCCGTCCTGGCGCATCAGCGCCTTGAACTTGGTCAGGGTCAGCGGGTCTTCGGTAAAGGTCGCGATCCGCACCTCGCCACGCACGCCGAAGCCGCCGGCGACACGACCGACCAGGATCAGGTTCTGCGGGAGCGACTGGGTCATGGGGGGATCGCGCAAAAGAAAACGCCGCCGCCAGGCGGGAGCCCGGCGGCGGCGCGTTCGAAGGCCTTAGCCTTCCTTGGTTTCTTCCGAAGCCGGGGCTTCTTCAGCGACCGGGGCTTCTTCAGCGGCGGCTTCAGCGGCCGGAGCCTCTTCAGCGGCGGCTTCAACCGGAGCTTCTTCGGCGACGACTTCCGGTTCCGGAGCCGGAGCAGCGGCGGCTTCGGCCGCAGCGGCGGCAGCGGCTTCGGCGGCTTCAGCAGCGGCGGCCTTGGCGTCTTCCTTGGCCTGGGCTTCAGCGGCGACGCGATCGGCGTCGCGCTGGGTGCGCTCGGCGTCACGTTCCTGGGCCTTCTTGCCCGGCTTGGCCTTCTCGGGGTTGTTGCCGTGGGTCCACTGGACCAGGCCCTGGGCGGCCAGGAAGCGGGCGACGCGGTCGGTCGGCTGGGCGCCCTTGGCGAGCCAGCCCTGGATCGACTCGACCTTCAGGGTCACGCGCGCGGCGTCGTCCTTCTTGAGCAGCGGGTTGTAGGTGCCGACCTTCTCGATGAAGCGGCCGTCGCGGGGCGAGTGGCTGTCGGCGACGACGATCGAGTAGTAGGGGCGCTTCTTGGCGCCGCCACGGGCGAGACGGATCTTCAGCATATCGGTAGTCCTTGGATTGAAGTTCTATTTCTTGAACGGGTTGAAACCGGGGGGCAGGCCGCCCAGACCGGAGAGGAGGTTGGGCTTGGCGTCGCCGCCGCCCCCGGATCCCGGAAGACCGGGGAGCCCCGGAAGGCCGCCGAGGCCCCCCGTGGAATTCTGATCGGGCGCGGCGACCTTGCCGCCGCCCATGGCCTTGAGCTTGGACATGTCGCCGCCGCCCATCATCTGGGCCATGCGGGCCATGCCCTTGCCGCCGTCCTTGCTCATGGCCTTGAACATGTCGGCCATCTGGCGGTGCTGCTTGAGCAGGCGGTTGACCTCGGCGACGTCGACGCCGGCCCCGGCCGCGATGCGGCGCTTGCGCGAGGCGGCGAGGATGTCGGGCTTCTTGCGCTCCAGCTTGGTCATCGAGCCGATGATCGCCTGCTGGCGGCGGAAGATGCTGTCGTCGATGCCACTCTCGGCGATCTGCTTCTTGACCTTCTGGACACCCGGCAGCAGGCCCATGATGCCCTGCATGCCGCCCATCTTCTGCATCTGGTTCAGCTGGGCGGCCAGGTCGTTGAGGTCGAACTGGCCCTTGGCCAGCTTTTTGGCCATGCGCTCGGCTTCGGCCACGTCGAGGTCTTGGGCGGCCTTCTCGACCAGGGCGACGACGTCGCCCTGTCCCAGGATCCGGCCGGCCACGCGGCGGGCGTCGAACACGTCCAGGGCGTCGATCTTCTCGCCGGCGCCGAGGAACTTGATCGGCAGGCCGGTGACGTGGCGCATCGACAGCGCCGCGCCGCCCCGGCCGTCGCCGTCGGCGCGGGTCAGGATCAGGCCGGTCAGCGGCAGGCGCTCGTGGAAGGCCTTGGCCGTGCGCACGGCGTCCTGGCCGGTCAGGCTGTCGGCGACCAGGATGGTCTCGGTGGGCGTGGCGATGCGGGCGATTTCCGCCGCCTCGGCCATCATCGCCTCGTCCAGCGTGGTGCGGCCGGCGGTGTCGAGGATGAGGACGTCGTAGCCGCCCAGCTTGGCGGCCAGCATGGCGCGCCTGGCGATGTCGGCGGCGCTCTGGCCCGCGACGATCGGCAGGCACTCGACCTCGACCTGCTTGGCCAGCATGGCCAGCTGTTCCATGGCGGCCGGGCGGCGGGTGTCGAGCGAGGCGACCAGCACCTTCTTGCGCTCGATCTTGCTCAGCCGCAGGGCCAGCTTGCCCGTGGTGGTGGTCTTGCCCGAGCCCTGCAGGCCGGCCATCAGGATCACCGACGGCGGGTTCAGGGCCAGGTTCAGGCCGGTCGGCTCCTCGCCGCCCAGCATGTCGACCAGGCCGTCATAGACGATCTTGACCACCTGGTCGGCCGGCTTGACCGAGCGGATGACGGCTTCGCCGGAAGCGGCTTCCTTGGCCTTGCTGATGAAGTCCTTGACCACCGGCAGGGCGACGTCGGCCTCCAGCAGGGCGACGCGGACTTCGCGCAGCGCCTCGTCCACATCCTTCTCGGACAGCACGCCGCGACCGCCGAGGCGGTCAAAGACCCCTGAAAGTCGCTCTGTAAGGCCGTCGAACATGCGGAACCCTGGTCTTAAACAACATCCAAACGCGATCAGCCCCCATGGACGATCACGTCGATGGGGGTCCTCGCCGTCCTCGTCCGGATGGATCCCGCGCTAGCGGGCCGGGGTCGTGACGGTGGAGGCGCTGCTGATGAAGCGCCGGAAGCGCGCGCTTATGCACGGAAAGGCGAAAGGAGTCAAAACCCCGCTGATCCACGATACGCGCCTGGCGAGCATCTTGGATTGTATGCCCTATAAGTTGTGATAACTTCACCGCGCACGCCTTGCGCGCAGCCGCCCCGGCGGCCAACGACAAAAAGGAGGAAGACATGTCCAAGCTTTCCAAGACGACCAGCGCCCTGGCGCTCGCCGCGGCCGCTGTCGGATCGACGGCGATGATCGGTATCGCCACCCCGGCCGCCGCCGCCAGCGGCTTCCAGAACACCTGCTCGAACATCAGCTTCGCCTATGTCTCGGGCAGCCAGGCGGCCTTGAACGCGATGTGCCTGAAGGCGGACGGCTCGGCCAATGGCTCGTCGCTGATCCTGAAGGGCATCGGCAACAACAACGGCGTCCTGGTGCAGGGCGGCGGCGCCAGCACCTTCCAGAAGAGCTGCGGCAACATCCAGATCACCGCCAACGCCCAGGGCGCCACCCTGTCGGCCCTGTGCCGCGACGGCGGCGGCAACAGCCGCGCCACCAGCTTGCCGCTGAACAATATCGGCAACAACAACGGCAATCTGACCTACTGATCGGCGGCCGGAGCGCTTCGTCTCCCCAGGTCAGAAGCGCTCCATCGCGGCCGGATCGCGGACCCGGATCACCACGTGGTCGATGCCCAGCAGGCGCATGGCCAGGCTCGGACGGGAAGCGTTCCCGCCCGAGGTATTCACGGTCGGCCTAGAGCAGCCAGCCGGTGGTCGATACGCTGCTGCCCGAGACCAGCAGGGCGAAGTCCGAATTGGCGTCGCCGTCCAGGTCGCCCCAGACCACCGAGGTCCGGCCGAACAACCCGGCCAGGCCGTAGACGCCCAGATCGACCCCGCCCAGGGCGGCCACCGCTCCAAACAGGCTGGAATAGGTGCTGACCATGATCTGGCCGGCCCCGGTGGCGGTCAGTTGCGACACCAGCGAGAACGCCTGGTCGCCGTCTAGGGCGCTGTTGCCGTCAAGGGCGCTGAAGTCGAATAGGTCGCCGCGGGCGTAGTCGCTGATGTAGTCGATCGACAGATCGGAGTCGTCGAAGGCGCCGCTGTCGAAGACGAAGACGTCGTTGCCGCCGCCGCCCACCAGGATGTCGAAGTCCGCGCCGCCGTTAAGCCGGTCATTGCCCGCGCCGCCCAGCAGGATGTCCTTGCCGCCAGCCCCGAACAGGCTGTCGGCCCCCGCCTCGCCGCTCAGCAGGTTGAAGGCGTCGTTGCCCGTGATGACGTTGGCCGAGGCGTTGCCCGTGCCGATCGCGGCGTCGCCGGTCAGCGTCAGGTTTTCCAGATGGGTGGAGAGGTTGTAGCTGATCGCGCTCACGACAGTGTCGGTCCCGCCGCCGGCCAGTTCCTTGACGCTGTCCTGCCAGCTGTCGACCACGTAGCGGTCGTCGCCGGCCCCGCCGGTCATCTTGTCGGCGCCCAGGCCGCCGTCGAGGATGTCGTTCCCCAGACCGCCGTTCAGGATGTCGGCCCCGCCGCGGCCTTCCAGGGTGTCGTTGCCGGCGTTGCCGGTCAGGGTGTTGGCGGCGGTGTTGCCGATCAGGCGGTCCGACCCGCTGCCGCCCACCCCGTTCTCGATCGTCGCGCCATAGGCGATGCCGACATTGTCGATCAGGCGGCCCACCACGGGGTTGGAGGCCAGCAGGGCCATGTTCGAATTATAGGTCGCCTCGGCCACCGGAGCGTAGCCGGCGGCCGCCCGGTTGGCGTTGACCTGGGCGAAGGACGGGGCGGTGTCGTAGGTCACCCCGCCGATGCTGCTGAGCGAGCCGGGGGTCAGGTCGATGATCTGGTCGGTCGCGTAACCCGAGGCGTCCAGGGTGTCGATCCCGCCGGCGTCCCAGATGGCCATGATCGGGGCGGGCGTCGCGGTGAAGTCGTAGGAATCGCGGCCGGCGTTGCTGTTGAAGCCGTAGGTCGTGTTGCCCGTGCGCGTGGTCATGTCGGCGCCGTAGATCGCCTGGATGGCGGCGATGTCGTGCACCAGCGGCGTGGCGGCGTAGACCGTGGTCGAGATGTTGAAGTCGAAGTGCCGCGCGCCGGTCTCGGAGGCGGCGAAGTAGGACATGATGCTGTAGGCGCGGCTGTCCTGATAATATTCGGCGTTGGCGGCGTAGGTGATGCTGACGCCGGGGGCGGCGTTGTAGTCGCCGGGGTGCTCCAGGCCCAGGGCGTGGCCGGCCTCGTGGGTCAGGGTGTGGATGCCGTACAGGCCCTCGTCCAGCTGGAAGTTGCTGGCCTGGTTGGCGCTGACCCAGATATCGCCGGCGATCAGGTCGGCGTTGTCGGGCGTGTAGTCGTAGGGCAGGTAGGCATAGGCCTGGGTGCCGGGCCGGTTGGTGTAGTTGGCGAAAGTGATGTCGGCCACCTCCGGCGCGCTCTCGACCAGGGTCGGCGCGATCAGGTCGTCCCAGGCGGCCATGCTTTCCCGCGCGGCGCCCTTCTGGGCCTCGGTGAACGCGGCGAAGCCGAAATACTCGGTGCGGCCGTACAGCTCGCCGTCTTCTTCATAGACATAAGGCTCGGCGAACATGCTGTCGGCGGTGTGGAAGCCGAAGTTCAGCACGCTGACGTCGCCGTCGCGCGGCACGGCGTGGTCGATATTGCCCGGCGTCCAGCCCGCCCCGCCGCGATTGAGCTGCTCGACCACCTGCTCGATGGTGAACACCGGCTTGTCGCGGATCGTGCCGCCCTGGCCGTCCACCGAAGCGTGGACCGGCTTGATCGAGACGTCCAGCGCCGGGGCGATCGCGTCGGTCGGTCCCTGGAACACCGGGAAGTCGATTTCGCGATGGAGGTCGCGGTCCAGGTCTTCGTCGTGAAGTCGCATCGTTTCTTCCCGTTTCTGGTTGAGGTCATCCCGTTGGGGTCAGGGGGCCGGCCGTGATCGCCACGGCAGGGTCTCGGCGAGCGCGGCGTTCACGGCCGCGTCGAACTGGGGGCTGGGGGGCGGCGCGGTCGCGCGGGGCGCCGCGCCGAACAGCTCGGACGGCGCGGCCGTGGCCCGGAAGACGCGCAGGCTGAAGACCAGCAGCGGACCGTTCCCAGCGTTGGCGGGCTGAACATTGCCGTGCAGCAGCAGAACGGCGGTGTCGGCGGCGATCAGTCCGGGATCGCCAGGCGCCAGCACCACGACGGGGATCGGCGCCTTGTTGGCGGCCAGGCTCCTGACGCGCTCGCAGAGCGCAGCCTGCAGCCGCCGGCGGTCAGGCAAACGGTCGGGATCGATCAGGCACTGGACCCCCAGGCGCCGGGCGCCGTCCCAGGCGAGGGAGGGCGTGGAGGCTTTCGCTGGGGCCGCGATAAGAGCGACGCCGCAAATCATGGCCCAGATCGGGGTCGGGGCGCAGGCCCATGCCATGAAATGTCGGAATGGCGACATGGTTTTCCCGCAGCCGTTCGGTATGGGGCGTCATCGACCCCAGCACCTTCGCGAGGAAATCCGCGTTATGCAAGCGTAACGTGTGTGGCGAAGCTTATATATTACAACGTGTGCTCAAGCTTTGACCGGACGGTGTCAGCTCGCCGGCGAGGTGACGGTCGCGCCGGAGGCCTTCAGGCGATCCAGCACGCCGTTGGCCGGCAGCAGGACCGCCAGGTCGACTACGGCGATGGTCACGCCGGGGCGGTTCAGGGCCTCGTTCAGCGCGTCGGCCGACTGGCCGATCTGCTGGGCCAACAGGCCGGGACCGCCGGGCGCGCGCATCACGCACCGTTGAGCCGCCGAGGTCGAATAGCGGGCCCGCACGCTGGTCAGGTCGCCGGTGGCCCAGTCGGTTCCGATCGTGGTGGGGCGCCCGCCCTCGTATTCCAGCTCGGTCAGGGCGTCGCGCAGGCAGGCCAGGTTGGCCTCGTCCGACAGCTTGCCGGCGCTGGCGAGGATCGGACCCAGGCGGTACTGGCTCATCGCCTTGACCTTGACGCCCTTGGCCTTGGCCATGCGCTCGATGGTGCTGACCGGCTTGGCCTCCGACAGCCCCGCCGCCTGGCGGAAATCCGATAGCAGGATGAAGCCGGCCACGGCGGGCTTCCAGTCCTTGTAGGGCACGGCGGTGCGCTGGGCGCGCTCGCGGGCGCTGACGAACCGGGCCAGCAGGTCGGGCGGCAGGCGCTTTTCCAGCTTCTTGCCGAACGGCTGGCGCACGCCGCCGCCGCCAGTCAGGAAGAACTTGGTGATCTGCAAGGGTCCGACCGAGGCCTCGGGCGGCACAAGCACCAGGCTGGCTTCGCCCATCGCGCGGTTCAGGCGCGGACTGTCCCACTTCAGCTGATGGGGCAGAGGCGGGGCCGAGCCGACCACATAGAGCTTGGCGCCGCCCTTCTCGACCAGCCACAGGGCGGGCCCCGGCGGGCGGGCGATCACCTGCAGCTCCTCGACCACGGCGCTGCCCGGATCCTGCGGGAACAGCTCGACGGTCTGGCCGGACGGCGGCGGGGTCTGGGCCGAGGCCGACAGGGTCATGGCCGCGAAGGCGAGGGTGGCGCCGCCGATCAGCGCCGATATGCGTCGAACCATGACCGTCCTCGTCTTCTTAAAGCGTGGTTTGAGGATAGGTGCTCTGGCGCCGTGGCGAAAGCGCGGCGGGCGGCAGGTCTCGCAAGGTCTGTGCCAGCAGCCGTCCCTCGGCGCCCCGGCTGGAGCCCGCCCGCCAGGCGACGACGATCTCGCGGCTGGAATGGTCGGAGTTCAGCGGGCGGATGGTGACCGGCGCGTTCTGGGTCAGGCCAGCCGCCACCGCCATGGACGGCAGGAACGACACGCCCAGGCCAGAGCCGATCATCTGCACCAGGGTGGGCAACGAGGTGGCGGCGAAGCTCTCGTCGTCGCCGACGCCTTTCGGCGGCTCCAACCCGCAGGCCGCCAGGGCGTGGTCACGCAGGCAGTGGCCGTCTTCCAGCAGGATCATGTCGTCGCCGCGCAGGCTGTCGGGATCGACCCGGTCGAAGGCGGCCATGCGGTGGTTGGCGGGCGCGGCGGCCAGCAGTTCGTCGTCCTCGACATGGGCCCAGTCCAGGCCGGTCATGTCGTAGGGCAGGGCGATCAGGGCCGCGTCCAGGGCGCCGGACTTCAGGGCGGCGATCAGCCGGTGGGTCAGGTCCTCGCGCAGATAGAGCTTCAGCTTGGGAAATTGATCGCGCAAGGCCGGCAGGGCGCGGGGCAGCAGATAGGGGGCGACGGTGGGGATCACGCCCAGGCGGAACCGGCCGGCCAGGGGCTGGCCCGCGCCGCGCGCGGCCTGCACCAGATCCTCGGCCTGGGCCAGGATCGCCTCGGCCCGGCGGACGGCCTCCTGGCCGGCGGCGGTCAGGATCACGCCCGAACGGGCCCGGTCGACGACCGGCGCGCCGAGGATCTTCTCAAGCTCCTGGATTCCGGCCGACAGGGTCGGCTGGGTGACGTGGCAGGCCTCGGCCGCCCGGCTGAACGAGCCATGTTCGGACAGGAGCTTCAGATATTGCAGCTGGCGCAGGGTGGGGAGCATGGCCGTAAGATAGGAGCGATCTATCGGAAATCAAAAGGCAATCGACGATATCTTTGCTGCATCTGCTAAGGCCGACAAAGCCGACGCATAGAGTAGCCCTATCGCCAAGCATGAAACAATCGATTGGCCCTATCGGTCTCCCTTGCGTACAAGGCCTTTGCAATTCCTGCAGGAGAACTTCATGTCCTTGATCAACACCCAGATCAAACCCTTCACCGCCCAGGCTTACAAGGGCGGCAAGTTCGTCGAGGTCAGCGACGCCGACCTGAAGGGCAAGTGGTCCGTCGTGTTCTTCTACCCGGCCGACTTCACCTTCGTCTGCCCGACGGAACTGGAAGACCTGGCCGACAACTACGCCACGTTCCAGCGCCTGGGCGTCGAGATCTATTCGGTGTCGACCGACACCCACTTCTCGCACAAGGCTTGGCACGACAGCTCGCCGGCGATCGGCAAGATCCAGTACGTCATGGTCGGCGACCCGTCGGGCGCGATCACCAACAACTTCGGCGTCATGCGCGAAGGCGTGGGCCTGGCTGACCGCGGCACCTTCCTGATCGATCCGGAAGGCGTGATCCAGTTCGTCGAAGTGACAGCCGAAGGCATCGGCCGCAACGCCATCGAACTGCTGCGCAAGATCAAGGCCGCCCAATACGTCGCGTCGCACCCGGGCGAAGTCTGCCCGGCCAAGTGGGAAGAGGGTGAAAAGACCCTGGCCCCGTCGCTCGACCTGGTCGGCAAGATCTAAGTACGCCTACAGCCTGTCGCGCCTTCGGGCCGCGACAGGCGTCGCCGCCGGTCCGTCAGCCCACGGAAACCGGCGGCGACACCCCTCCTTATCCAGCCATTCCAAAAATCCGGCGTCGCGTCCCTCCCCGCGCGCCCACAGTCGGAGCCCCGCCATGTTGGACGATGGTCTGAAGACCCAGCTGAAAGCCTATCTGCAGAACCTGCGCCAGCCGATCGCGCTGGTCGCCTCGCTGGGCGAGGGCCAGGGTTCCAACGACATGCGCGCGCTGCTCGAGGACGTGGCCGGAACCTCCGACAAGGTCAGCCTGAACCTGGCCGGCGACGACGCCCGCAAGCCGTCCTTCGCCATCACCCGCGCCAGCGGCGACGCGGAAGTCCGCTTCGCCGGCCTGCCCCTGGGCCACGAGTTCACCTCGCTGGTGCTGGCCCTGCTGCACGTCGGCGGCCACCCGCCCAAGTTCGACGCCGAGGTCCTGGACCAGGTCCGCGCCCTGGAGGGCGAGTTCCGCTTCGAGACCTATTTCTCGCAGAGCTGCCAGAACTGCCCGGACGTGGTCCAGGCGCTGAACACCATGGCCGCCCTGAACCCCAACATCACGCACGTCGCCATCGACGGCGCGCTCTTCCAAAAGGAAGTGGAAGAACGCCAGGTGATGGCCGTGCCGACCATCCTGCTGAACGGCCAGCCGTTCGGCCAGGGCCGCATGAGCCTGGAACAGATCCTGGCCAAGCTGGATACCGACGCCGTGGCGCGTGAAGCCGAGAAGATCAAGACCAAGGACGCCTTCGACGTTCTCGTTGTCGGTGGGGGCCCCGCTGGGGCCGCCGCGGCGATCTACGCCGCCCGCAAGGGCATCCGCACCGGCGTGGCGGCTGAGCGCTTCGGCGGCCAGGTGCTGGACACCATGGCCATCGAGAACTTCATCTCGGTCTCGCACACCGAGGGGCCCAAGCTGGCCTCGGCGCTGGAGCAGCACGTCAAAGAGTACGACGTCGACATCATGAACCTGCAGAAGGCCGTGGGCCTGGTCCCCGCCCAGACGCCGGGCGGTCTTATCGAGATCAAGCTCGAGAACGGCGCCAGCCTGAAGTCGCGCAGCGTGATCCTGGCCACCGGCGCTCGCTGGCGGAACATCAACGTGCCCGGCGAGGCCGAGTATAAGAACAAGGGCGTGGCCTATTGCCCGCACTGCGACGGCCCGCTGTTCAAGGGCAAGCGCGTGGCGGTGATCGGCGGCGGCAACAGCGGCGTCGAGGCGGCCATCGATCTGGCCGGCCTTGTCGCCCACGTGACCTTGATCGAGTTCGACAGCCAGCTGCGGGCCGACGCCGTTCTGCAACGCAAGCTCGCCAGTCTCCCGAACGTGCGGATCGTCACCTCGGCGATGACCACCGAGGTTCTGGGCGACGGGAACAAGGTCACCGGCCTGACCTACAAGGACCGCAACCACGACCAGGTCCACAATGTCGATCTGGAAGGCGTGTTCGTGCAGATCGGCCTGGTGCCCAACACCGAGTGGCTGAAGGATACCGGCGTGGCCCTGACCCCGCGCGGCGAGATCGAGGTCGATCATCGCGGCGAGACCTCGCTGCCCGGCGTGTTCGCCGCCGGCGACGCCACGACCACGCCCTACAAGCAGATCATCATCGCCATGGGCGAAGGATCGAAGGCGGCCCTGTCGGCCTTCGACTACATGATCCGCCTCGAGCCGGTGGTTCCCGCCGAGCAGGAGGCCGCCTGACGTCTCCTTGATCGGGGCGAAAACGCCGATCAAGCCTTCATGAAGCCGCCGCGACCGCCTTTTCGGGCCGTCGCGGCGGCTTTCGTGTTTCTGGCGATGCGTCAATGCGCCTCTCGCCGAACGCGCGATCTTGACCTCGACAGCAATCTCGGACGCAGGCTATCTTGTTAACGAATGGGCAAATGATTCTACGGGTCGGCACGGCCGATCGGCGCGATGGGCGTCGTCCCGAGAATTGTAGGGGATGGGCAAGATGAGGCTGCTGTCGAAGGGCGATCGCAACACCAAGGGCGGCGTCAAACCCGTGATGCTTGCCGCCGAAAACGATCGTCCCGAGGCGGACAGCGACCGCCTGGTCGAGGCCACTCAGGCCATCGGCGTCCGCTATGAGACCATCCACGGTGGTCTGGACAGCATCAGCCGCGTGGTCGAGCACCTGCGGGCCATCGAGCCGCTGCTCTCCGAAATCCGTGGCCCGGTCGCCGAGGAATTCGAGGCCCGCCGCGCCGAGCACGCCGAACTGATCTCCCTGCGCGCCGCCCACGAACAGGCCGCTCGGCTGCTGGCCGCCGCCCAGGCCGAGGAACGCGAGCTGTCCGCCCGGTTGGCGGCCGCCGACGCCGCCCTGATCGAATCCGACGCGCGCCGCCAGTCGCTGGACGTCGCCCTCGAGGACGGCGCCCTCGAGATCGACCGCCTGCGCAACGGCCTGCAGCAGTCCGAGCTGAAGGTCGGCGGCCTGGAGGCCTCGCTGCGCGACGCCACCGCCCGCGCCGAGCACCTGACTCAGGACGTCGAGACCCTTCGATTCCAAACCCAGGACATCGACGCCCGTCGCGGCGAGTCCGAGGCCGCCCTGGCCGCCGCCAAGCAGCAGTCGGCCCTCCAGGTCGAGGAGCTCGGCACCCTGAAGAAGCGCCTTGAGCAGGCCGGCGCCGACGTCGCCCGCCTGTCGCGCGTCGAAACCGAACTGGAAGCCCAGGTCGCCGCCGAGCGCGCCCGCCTGCTGGCCGCCGAGAACGCCCTGACCACCGTCCAGGCCGACAGCGCCCGCACGATCCGCGGCCTGGAAGCCCGGGTCGAGTCGGGCCGCGCCGAGGTGCTGGCCCTGCAGACCCGCCTGGAAACCGCCACGGGCCGCGCCGACAAGCTCGAGGAAATGAACGGCCAGATCTCGGCCCGCCTCAACGAGAGCAGCGCCCAGCAACAGGCCGTCGAGCGCCGGGCCGGCGATCTCAACGTCGCCCTGGAGCGCGCCCTGGAACGGGTCCGCAATCTGGAAGACGAGGTCGAGGACCTGCGCGGTCGCCATGCCGGCGTCGATACCGCCCGCGCCGCCGCGATCGAACGCGCCGACCAGCTGGCCAAGACGGTCGTGGCCCACGAGAAGGCGCTCAAGCGCGCCGAGGAACGCGCCGCCCAGCTGCGCACCCGGTTCGAGGCCTTGCAGGCCTCGGAAGATGAGACCCGCCGCGCCCACGACGACAAGGTCGCCGAGCTTCAGACCGAGATCGAACGGATCCGCTCGGAGGCCGCCCTGGCCGAAGGCGCCCTGGAATCGGCCCGCCGCGACCGCTCGCGCCTGCAGATGGCCCTGCTGGGCGCCACCAGCGACGACGTCCAGGCCGCCAGCTAACAACGCCGGTCACCGTCGAACAACAGAGACCCCGTGGCTCGCGCTTCGGGGTTTTTGTTTGGGCCTTTCGTTCTCTCTACCTTAGCGATAATATATTGACGACTCCTCCATAGAGTGCTCAGCGTTAGGCGGGGCTTGAAGGAACGACGCGAGCGCGGTCTCGCGCGACTTCGGCCCCCAGGGCGGAGGCGCGGATGAAGATCTCGATCGCGGGACGAAAGATCGGTTGGCGGACGCTGGTCGCCAGCGTGGTGGGCTTGGCGGGCGCCGGCGCGTTGTTCGCCGCCGGGGCGATTCAGGCGGCCCCGCCGACAAAGGCCTCGAAGCCGGCCTATCTGGCCGCTTTCCCCAACTTCGCGCCGAAACTGACGCCCCAGATGCCGGGCGACGTCGACATCGCCCTAAAGACCCAGCTGGAAAAGGCCCAGAGGTTCTCCGAGGTGCAGCGCGAGTTCGACCTCTATTCCTGGCAGATGTTCCTGGCGCTGAACTGGCCCACCAACAGCCAGGGCCAGGCCGCGCCCAAGCTGACCGACACCCGGTTCGGCCAGCCGCACTGGACGCTGTGGCACAATTCCAGCGCCATCTTCCAGACCGACGGCGCGCGGCCGGCCGCCTGCGGCGTGTCGCCCAAGGCCCGGACCCTGACCCTGTTCCGCGGCGACCTGGCCAAGCCGGTCAGCAAGGGACTGGCGGCGTTCTCGGCCCAGGCCACGGCCAACGCCGATCCGCGCGCCACCCGGTTCCTGGGCGTCCTGTCGGCGGTGGGCGAGCTGAACGCGGCCAATCTGGGCGACGACATCAACCAGGCCTTCTCGGGCCCGATGATCGATCAGAACGGCGAGTTCGTCTATTACGAGATCATGATCGACCCCAACGAGGTCGGCTATCTCTGCGAAAACAGCCTCTACAACATCAACGGCCAGGTCGCCTTCTCCAAGGCCGGCGGCAAGGTGGCCATGCCCATCGGCACGCCCGACAAGGACTGGAGCGGGTCGTTCGAGCTGAAGTTCGCCTGGCGGATCCTGAAGCCGGGCAAGGACGACTTCAGCCGCTTCCATACCAGCCCGGCGGTGGTCATTGACCAGGGACCGGACGGCAAACAGCTGGAGCGCAAGGTGACGGTCGGCCTGGTCGGCATGCACATCGGCCACAAGAGCACGACCTCGCCGCAGTGGATCTGGTCGACCTTCGAGCAGGTCGACAACCTCGAC
>Ga0101941_1000916_pt1 | contig 31561 bp, 28 predicted proteins | sample DewCreD2012metaG_3_FD_75242 | JGI IMG/M metagenome (GOLD analysis project Ga0101941, IMG submission 75242) | Hot spring sediment bacterial and archeal communities from British Columbia, Canada, to study Microbial Dark Matter (Phase II) - Dewar... ...
TGATCTGCTGGCGGATGCTGCGCGGCAAGAGCGGGGCCTGGCTGATCAACACCAACGCCGCCGCCGCTTTGACGGTGCTGGTCGCCAGCTGTGTCATCGACCTGGGCGCGGTCGCCGCCGCCTGGAACGTCCGCCACGCCCGGGAGGTCGGCGGGCCGGGACCGGAGCTGGACGTCTGCTATCTGAGCCTGCTGGGCCCCTCGGCCCTGGTCTCCCTGGTCGAGGCCGAGCGCCGCTCGACCTCGCCGGAGCTGGCCGACCGCGTCGCCTGGGTCCGGGAGCGAGCCCTGATCGACCTGCGGACCCGGCAGGCCGACTGGCGCGCCTGGACACCGCGTGACGCCCTGCGGCTGGAGCGGGTCCGCGCCCTGAAGCGCGAACGTCCGCTGCTCCACAGCACGCGAAGCTTTCCGCGTCAGTGCGACGGCCGCCTGCTGGCCGACCACGACGTCTACCCGTTGACCCCAAGCCCGGAGCACTGAACATGAGGCCCATGCAGCGCACGATCCTGGTCGTCGACGACGATCCCCATATCCGCCAGCTCCTGGTGTTCGCCCTGGCCAAGGTCGGGCTGGAGACCCGCGAGGCGGCCGACGGCGAGGCGGCCCTGGCCTCTGTCGCCGAACGCGCGCCCGACCTGGTGGTGCTGGACATCAACATGCCGCGCCTGGACGGGCTGGAGGTCTGTCGCCGGCTGCGGGCCCAGGGCGACCTGCCGATCCTGTTCCTGAGCTCGCGCGACGACGAGATCGACCGGGTGCTGGGCATCGAGCTGGGGGCCGACGACTATGTGGTCAAGCCGTTCAGCCCGCGCGAGGTCGTGGCCCGCGTCCAGGCGATCCTGCGGCGCACGGGCGGCAAGGCCGCGGACGCCACGCCGGCGGACGGCCTGATCGTCCGGGGCAGGCTGAGCCTGGATCCCGAGGCCTGGAGCGCGCGATGGGTCGAGATGGGGGCCGGCGAGGACGTGTCGCTGACCGTCACCGAGTTCACGATCCTCAAGACCCTGGCCACGACCCCAACCAAGGTGTTCAGCCGCGACGCCATCATCGACCGCCTGCGCGGCCCGGGCTTCGCGGTGACCGACCGCACCATCGACAGCCACGTGCGCAACCTGCGGGCCAAGTTCGCGGGCGTGGGCGGGCACGACGTGATCGAGACCCGGGCCGGGATCGGCTATCGGCTGGGCGCTTGCCAAGGCGCCGTCGCCGGATGAACACTTGGCTGCGGCGCTGGTGGCCGGCCCTGCGGCTGCGGACCATCCTGCTGACCGTCCTGCTGTTCGCCGCCGCCATGCCGGCCATCGGGGCGGTGTTCCTGCGCACCTACGAGAACACCCTGATCCGCCAGACCGAAGCCGAGCTGACGTCCCAAGGCGCCGCGCTGGCCTCGGCCGCCGCCAATCTGTGGCCCGGCGCCGTGCGCGACCTGACGCCGGCCGATCCCGACGCCCGCGACGACCCGGGCTACTACCGCCCCGAGGCCACCAGCGTCGACCTGCGCAGCTCGCCGGTCCTGCCCGAGCGGCCGGCCTCGACGCCCGGCGCCAAGGCCGACCCGCAAGCCGAGACGGCCGCCGAGGTGCTGGAGCCGATCTTCGACCAGACCAGCCGCAGCACCCTGGCCTCGATCCTGATCGTCGACCGCCACGGCGTGGTGGTGCGCGGCCTGGGGCAGGGCGGCAGCCTGGCGGCCCTGCCGGAGATCCAGGCGGCGCTCAAGGGCCGCGCGCGCACCGTCCTGCGCCGCAACGGGGCCTATCATCCGCGCTATTCGTTCGAGTGGCTCAGCCGCGCCTCGGCCGTGCGGCTGCACCATGCGCGGCCGGTGATCGTCAACGGCCAGGTCGTGGGCGCCCTGCTGCTGTCGCGCTCGCCCCGGGCGCTGTTCCGGGGGGTCTACCAGGACCGGGGCAAGCTGCTGGTCGGGGGCGGGGCGACGATCCTGCTGCTGGTGCTGCTGTCGGGCCTGGTGTCGCGCGGCGTGACCCGGCCGATCGAGGCCCTGAGCGCCGCCACCCGCAGCGTCGCCGCCGGCCAGGGCAGCGTGCCCGAAACCCCCGCCACCGCCGCCGTCGAGATCCGCCACCTCTACCAGGACTTCCGGGTGATGGCCGACGCCATCGCCGTGCGCTCGCGCTACCTGCGCGACTTCGCCAGCGCCGTCAGCCACGAGTTCAAGACCCCGCTGGCCGGCATCACCGGGGCGGTCGAGCTGCTGGACGACCACTTCGACACCATGACCCCGGACGAGCGCCGCCGGTTCCTCGGCAACATCTCGGCCGACAGCGCCCGGCTGTCGCAACTGGTCGGCCGGCTGATGGACCTGGCCCGGGCCGACATGGCCATGCCACAGGCGGGGGTGGTGACGGACCTGGCCTCGACCGCGCGGCGGGTGGCCGACGCCCAAGGTGGGGGGCAGGGCGGCCGGGGGCTGGACATCGCCCTGGACCTGCCCGCCGACCTGCCGTCCGTCGCCGCGCCCGAGGCGACGATCGAGGCGGTCCTGACCGCCCTGGCCGAGAACAGCCGCCAGGCCGGGGCCACGCGGCTGCGGATCAGCGGCGCGGTCGTCGGCGACGAGGTGGTGCTGCGGATCAGCGACAACGGCCCCGGCGTCCCGCCCGCCGACCGCGAGCGCCTGTTCGAACCGTTCTTCACCAGCCGCCGGGAGACGGGCGGGACGGGCCTGGGGCTGTCGATCGCGCGGTCGCTTTTGGCGGCGAGTTCTGGGCGGATCGGGTTGGTCGAGGGCGAGGCGGGTGCGGTGTTTGAGGTGGGGTTGGTGCGGGGGTGAGGGTGGCAAACCAAGAATGACTTGCTCTTCCTCAATTGTTGTAGGTTACGAAAACATCAAGAAACGCGCTTAGCGCGGTCGTTGACCTTTGTACCTGGCAAGCCAGGATCTGTGCCCATGAGTTTAATCCCAGAAAAAGGACTATTCGCAGCCGCAAACGTCTTACTGGGATCGCGATCGCTACCAGCTACGCTATGAGCTTCGGCGATTTGGTGGATCCATACTCGACCTTTGACGAGCTCCAAATTTCCCAAGCTGTTTCCGGTTATTGGATCAGTAATCTCGGGGCCAACTTCATATATTATATATGAGCTACCAAGCTCCACGCCATCGGTAGCCCCGGCGTTGAGGACGATTTGATAGTTATTTAGCACCATAGCCACTCGAAGGTCGTTGGTGTCTTTGATCATTAAATAGACCCTCTGATAATGATGCCTGGTCGCAGGAAGACGCGTCCGCGAACACCGTCGTTATTTTCTGAGAGTTTCAGAGCAATTTCGCTGTTTACGCCGGGGTCGTAGGATATGGACAGCAAGGATCGCTTGTCAGCCTGAACGTTTGTGACAGTACCCGTTCCCAGAAGTAGTTCGTGATTGCCATCTTTGTAGTATGCTCGTGCAGCCATATCGAAGCCAAAATGCTCGTTCGGCTCAGTTAAAAACGACGAGCCAGAATCAAGAACTTGATCGATTTTAATCGCGACGAGAGGGCGTGTGTCTCGCTGCGAGAGATGCCACAACAGCGAAATAATGAGCGACATCAACACAGCGGCGATGGCACCGGTTACCCAAATACTGACCTGCCATTCAGGAGGAACGAAGCGGGTCGCATACCCGTACACCCCTCCGATCAGGCCAAAGGGCCACGCGAATTCTTTCAGTACTGCAACCGATTTTTTCAGCACTTAGCGCCCCTAGGTTGCGTAGGGCTAGCGCATTCAGCTTCTATGGTAAATCCAGAACTTAGATGTCCAGGAAAAGCCTGCGCGCTCGGTAAGCTTGGCGGCCTCGCCGCTGCGGGCGGTCTTTCAACGTCCCTCACGACCGTCATCCTCGGACTTGTTCCGAGGACCCCTGTTTCAACCGCGAAGAACGGCGATCCCTGGGGCCGTGAGGTCGCGGCCTTCCTCGATCGACAGCGCGGCGGCGCGAGGGGTCCTCGGAACAAGTCCGAGGATGACGGGGAGGGGGTGGGCGTTTCTTCTCCTCCCCCGTGCAACGGGGGAGGTGGCGCGTCGCTAGCAGCGACGTGACGGAGGGGGCGTTCCGGGGGGCGGCCGACGCCCCCTCCGTCACGATGCGTATTCGCATCGCGCCACCTCCCCCGCGTTGCGGGTGAGGAGGAGAGGACGCCTACCGCCGCCGCATCCCCCTTACCGCCCGCCGGGCCATGATCACGCCGAGCGTGGCGATCACCGCGCCGCCCAGGCGCCAGGTGTCGCCCTCTTGCGTGAAGGCGGCGGCGACGCCGGCGGCCAGGAGGGCGGCGCCGAGCAGGATCTGGAGCAGGACGGGTCGGGTCATGCGGCTCAGGTAGGGGGCTGGACGCGGTTGCGTAACCCCCTGGCGGCTCACAACCGTCCGCGTCGTCCGCCCTTGAGCTTGTCCAGCGCGCGGCGGCTGTGCTCGGCCTGGGCGGCGACGGGAGCGTCCCCCGGAGCGGCCCCCGGAGCGGCCACGGGGGCCTCCGGCGGACAGGCCGCCGCCTGCGAGGCCATCAGCATGGCCCGCACGTCCGCCACGCCCTGGGCGGCGTGCAGGCCGGCGGCGGTCGTTTCGGCCAGTTTCGGCTTGCCGCGCGGCGTCGGGTTGATCAGCACCACCTTGCGGGCCATGGCGGCCAGGTCGCCGATGGCCTTGGCCTTGTCGCGGGCCTGGCGGATGACGGCGGGATCGGTGGCGGCCTCGATGGCCTTCCAGGCAGCGTCGAGGGCGGCCATCAGCTTGAGCTGGAAGGTCAGGCCCCAGGTGGGGATGTCGGTGGCTTGGGTCATGCCGCTAGTGTGCGGCCGTTTCGGAGGGTGAGGATAAGAAACGTGCGTTTTTGTGTAGGGCTTTGATTGGGTTGGGGTTTGTTTCGGCGGGAGCGGGGATAGAGCGCGGGGACACGCCCTCGCGGCGTGTCCCCAACCGCACCTGCTGAGGACTCGTCCTGGCGTGTCCGGGATGAGGTTGGGGACACGCCGCAAGGGCGTGTCCCCGCTCAAGGCCTGTGGATAACTTCTACGAACTCCACCCGCCGCCCAGCGCCTTGTAGATCGCCACGACGTTGGTGTTCACGCCGGTCTCGGCGACCGTCATCGAGTCCTCGGCGGCGAGCAGCGTGCGTTCGGCGTCCAGCAGCACCAGGAAGTCGATGCCGCCTTCCTTGTACTGGATCCGCGCCAGTTCGGCGGCGCGGCGCGAGGCGGCGGCCTGGTTGGTCAGGCTGACCAGCTGGGCCTGTTGCTGGCGATAGCCGACCAGGGCGTTTTCCAGGTCTTCCAACGCCGCCAGCACGGTCTGGTCGTAGGCGGCCAGGCTGGCGTCGTTGCGGGCTTCGGCGGCCTTCAGCCGCTGGTGGGCGCCGCCCAGGTCCAGGGCCGGCCAGGAGACCGAGGGGGCCACCGACCAGGCCTGGCTGGCGGCGTTGCCGAAGCCCGAGCTGGTCCCGGACAGGAAGCCGATGAAACCGGTCACCCGGACGCGCGGGAACAGGTCGGCCGTGGCCACCCCCACCTTGGCGGTCTGGGCGGCCAGGCGACGCTCGGCGGCCTGGACGTCGGGACGGCGGCGCAGCAGGTCGGACGCGTCGCCGATCGGCAGGGCGGCGATCAGCGGCGTGACCTCGGCCGTCGGGGTGGCGACCAGCGTCGCGTCCAGCTCGCCCGGCCGCTTGCCGACCAGCACGCACAGCCGGTAGTTGGCCCGCTTTTCCGCCGTGATCAGGGCGGGGATCACCGCCTCTGTGGCGTTGAGGCGGGCCTGGGCGCTGGCGACGTCGATCGGATTGCCGGCCCCGGCGTCGTAGCGAACCTTGGTGAGGCGCACCGTCTCGCGTTGGGTCTCGAGATTGCGGTTGGCCACGGCCAGGCGGGCCTGGGCGCCGCGCAGCTCCAGATAGTTGCGGGCCACCTCGGCGGCGATCGTCACCTGGGCGTCGCGCAGGTCGGCTTGCGCCGCGCCCGCTTCGGCCCGGGCCGATTCCACGCCCCGGCGGACGCGGCCGAACAGGTCGATCTCCCAGCCAGCGTCGAAGCCGCCCTGGTAGGTCTCGCTCTCGACGCGCTGGCCGTTCGAACCCGGCTGTTGCTTGTCGCTCTTGACGTAGGCCCCGCTGGCGGTGACCCGCGGGATCTGGTCCAGGCGCGCGTCCTTGAACAGGGCCCGGGCCTCGTCCACCCGGGCCACCGCGATGCGGATGTCCAGGTTGCCCGACAGGCCCTGGGCGATCAGGCCGTCCAGCACCGGGTCGTTGAACGCCGTCCACCACTGGGCTTCGGGGTTGGCGGTCGAGAAGGCGCCGGCCGGGGCGTTCTGCAGGACCACCGGCGCGGCGACCGGGGTCTTGTAGTCCGGCCCCACGGCGCAGGCGGCGAGGAGGAGCGCAGAGGCGCCGGCGATAAAGCTGAGTTTCAAAGTCGTCATCGGTGACCTCTGAGGTCTCCCTTCCCCCTCGATGGGGGAAGGGTCGGGGATGGGGGTGAAAGCGGTTCCGGATAGGGCTCGGTCGGGGTGTTGTTCGCCGCCGTGGTCACCCCCACCCCCGGCCCCTCCCCCATCGAGGGGGAGGGGGGAAGTTTGACGGCTCATCAGTGGGCCTCCACCGGGGTGGCACGGCTCGCCTTCAGCGCCGCCTTGCGGGCGGTGTTGCGGCGGATCACGAAGTAGAAGATCGGGGTCAGGATCAGGCCGAAGACCGTCACCCCCAGCATCCCCGAGAACACCGCCACGCCCATGGCGCGGCGCATCTCGGCGCCGGCCCCGTGGCTGACCACCAGAGGGGCCACGCCCATGATGAAGGCGATCGAGGTCATCAGGATCGGCCGCAGGCGCAGGCGACAGGCCTCCAGCACCGCCTGCATCGGCGTGTCGCCATGCTCCTCCCGCTCCTTGGCGAACTCGACGATCAGGATGGCGTTCTTGCACGCCAGCCCCACCAGCACGATCAGCCCGATCTGGGTGAAGATGTTGTTGTCGCCCTTGGTCAGCAGCACGCCGGCCAAGGCGGACAGCAGGGTCATCGGCACGATCAGGATCACGACCAGCGGCAGGCTCCAGCTTTCGTACTGGGCGACCAGCACCAGGAAGGCCAGCAGCACGCAGAGCGGGAAGATGTAGATCGCCGAGTTGCCCGCCAGGATCTGCTGGTAGGTCAGCTCGGTCCACTCGTAGCCCATGCCGTTGGGCAGCTCCTTCTTGGCCAGGTCTTCCAGCGCCTTTTGGGCCTGGCCGCTCGAATAGCCGGGGGCCGGGCCGCCGTTGATCTCGGCCGTGAGCACGCCGTTATAGTGGCTCTCGCGGTCGGGGCCGGTGGCCTCCTTGAAGCTGACGAAGGCGCCCAGCGGGATCATCTGGCCGTCGGCGTTCCGCGTCTGCAGCCGCAGCATCTGCTCGGGCTGCATGCGGAATTTCTGGTCGGCCTGGACGTTGACCTCGTAGGTGCGGCCAAAGCGGTTGAAGTCGTTGACGTACAGCGAGCCCAGATAGACCTGCATGGTCTCGAACAGGTCGGTCAGGGACACGCCCGAGGCCCGGGCCTTTTCGCGATCGATATTGGCCTCGATCTTCGGAACGCTGACCTGGTAGGTCGAGAATACGCCGACCAGGGCGGGGTCCTTGCGGGCCTTGTCGATCAGGTTCTGGGTCTGCTTGTTGAGTTCATCGGGACCCAGGCCGGCGCGGTCGACGATCTGCATGCGGAAGCCGCCGATCGTGCCCAGCCCCTGCACCGAAGGCGGCGGGAAGACCGCGATCTGGGCGTCGGGGATGGCGCCGAACTTGGCGTTCAGCTGGCCGACGATGGCGTTGGCCGACAGGTCATGGCCGGAGCGGTTCTTGAAGTCGTCCAGCGGGAAGAACACCGCGCCGGAGTTGGGGCTGTTGATGAAGCCGTTGGCCGACAGGCCGGGGAAGGCGACCGAGTGCTTGATGCCCGGCACCTTCAGGGCGATGTCGCCCATCTGGCGGATGACGGCCTCGGTGCGGTCCAGCGAGGCCGCGTCGGGCAGTTGCACGACGGCGACCACATAGGCCTTGTCCTGTTGCGGCACGAAGCCGCCCGGGGTCTTGGCGAAGGCGAAGATCGTCAGCAGCAGCAGCAGGCCGTAGATGACCAGGCCCGCCGTGGTCTTGCCCAGGCTCTTGGCCACGCCCTTGACGTAACCGTTCGAGGCCTTGGCGAACAGGCGGTTGAACGGGTTGAACAGCCAGCCCAGGGCCTTGTCGATCACCTTCTGGAAGCGGTCCTTGGGCGCGTCGTGGCTCTTGAGGAGCACGGCGGCCAGGGCCGGCGACAGGGTCAGCGAGTTGAAGGCCGAGATCACCGTCGAAATGGCGATGGTCAGGGCGAACTGGCGGTAGAACTGGCCCGAAAGGCCGGTGATGAAGGCGGTCGGGATGAACACCGCGCACAGCACCAGGGCCGTGGAGATGATCGGTCCGGTGACCTCGGCCATGGCCTTGCGCGTGGCCGCCGCGGGTTCAAGCCCATCGGCGATGTTGCGCTCGACGTTCTCGACCACGACGATGGCGTCATCGACGACGATGCCGATGGCCAGCACCAGGCCGAACAGGGTCAGGGCGTTGAGGCCGAAGCCCAGCATCAGCAGCACCGCGAAGGTGCCGATCAGCGAGACGGGCACGGCGATCAGCGGAATGATCGAGGCGCGCCAGCCCTGCAGGAAGATCACCACCACGATGACCACCAGGATGATGGCCTCGATCAGGGTGTGGATCACCGAATTGATGGATTCCTGAACGAAGGCGGTGGTGTCGTAGATGATCTCGTAGTCGACGCCTTCCGGGAATTCCTTCTTCAGCTCCTTCATCGTCTCCTTGATGTCGGCGGCCATGGCCAGGGCGTTGGAGCCCGGGCGCTGGAAGATCGGCATCGCGACGGCGGACTTGTTGTCGAGCAAGCTGCGCAGGGCGTAGTTGTTGGCGCCCATCTCCACGCGGGCCACGTCGCCCAGGTGGGTGATCTCGCCGTTGTCGCCCGAGCGGATGATGACCTCGCGGAACTGCTCCTCGTCGGTCAGGCGACCGGGGGCGTTGACCGACAGTTGGAACTCGGCGCCCACGTTGCTGGGAGGCGCGCCCAGCTGGCCGGCGGCGACCTGGACGTTCTGCTCGCGCAGCGACCGGACCACGTCGCCGGCCGTCATGTTCAGCGAGGCCAGCTTTTCAGGGTCCAGCCAGATCCGCATGGAATAGGCGCCGGCCCCGAAGATCTGCACGTCGCCCACGCCGTCGACGCGCTTGAGGCGGTCGCGGACGTTCAACTGCGCGTAGTTGCTGAGGTACAGCATGTCGTAGCGGTTGTTGGGCGAGATCATGTGCACGACCAGGGTCAGGTCGGGCGAGGCCTTGTCGGTGGTCACGCCGATGCGCTGCACCTCCTGGGGCAGTTTCGGCAGGGCCTGGGCGACGCGGTTCTGGACCTGCACCTGGGCCTTGTCGAGATCGGTCCCCAGCGCGAAGGTGACGGTCAGGATCATCGCCCCGTCGGAGGCCGACTGCGACGACTGATAGATCATGCCCTCGACGCCGTTGATCGCCTGCTCCAGCGGAGCGGCGACGGTCTGGCCGATGACGGCGGGGTTGGCGCCCGGATAGGCGGCGCGCACGACCACGGTCGGCGGCACCACCTCGGGATATTCCGAGATCGGCAGGCGCGGCAGAGCCACCAACCCGGCGATGAAGATGACGATCGAGAGCACGGCGGCGAAGCGCGGTCTGCTCACGAAAAACTTTGAGAAATTCATGGTTGGCGTCCGGGGAGGAGGCAAGAAGGGGGCGTAGGGAGCTTGCGGGGCTCCCCAATTCCGTCTCCTCGGCGAAGGCCGGGACCCAAATTCATCCTGAGCCTTGGCAGGGTTTCATCTGGGCCCCGGCCTTCGCCGGGAGATGGGTTTGAAGGCTAGTTCTGCGAAGCCGAGTTGATCATCGCGACCCGCTGGGGACCGGTCTCGAACTGCGAGAGGTCGGTCGACAGGTCGGTCTTGACCACCACCGGATTGACGGTGTCGCCCGGCTTGACCTTCTGCAGGCCGCCGACGATCACCCGGTCGCCGGGCTTCAGGCCCGAGCGGATGATGCGCAGGTTGCCGGCCAGCGGACCGATCTCGACCGGGCGGTACTCGGCCTTGTTGTTGGCCCCCACCACCACGACGAAGCGCTTGCCCAGGTCCGTGGCGATCGCGCGGTCGGGTGCAAGAGCCACCGTCGCGGCGGTGTCGCTGACCATGCGGATGCGGGCGAACAGGCCGGGGGTGAACCGGCCGTCGGCGTTGGCGAAGATCGCCCGACCGCTAATCGTGCCGCTGCGGGCGTCCAGGGCGTTGTCGATGAACTTCAGCTGGCCCTGGTGCGGATAACCGTCCTCGGTCATCAGGCCCATATAGACCGGGCTGGCCTTGCCGCGTTCGGCCGAGGCGTACTTCAGGAAGGTCTGCTCGTCGGCGTTGAAGGCGGCGTAGATCGGGGTGTCGGACACCACCGTGGTCAGCAGGTTCGACGGGGTGACCAGGTTGCCGCGGGTGATCGCCGCCTTGGAAACCCGGCCGTCGATCGGTGAGACCACGCGGGTCCATTCCAGGTTCAGCTTGGCGGTCTGGTAGGCGGCGGTGGCCGCGCCGAGATTGGCCTGGGCCGCCTTTTCCTCGGCCGAGAGGCGGTCGAACTCGCTCTGGGCCAGGGCGTTCTGCTCGATCAGCCGGCGACCGCGCTCGCGGTTGACGCTGGCCAGGTTCAACTGGGCCTTGGCGCGATCGACCTCGGCCGACGCGCGGTTGGCTTCGGCCTGGTAGGGGCGGGGGTCGATCTGGAACAGCACCTGGCCCTTGCGGACCCGGGCGCCTTCCTCGAACCGGGCGCCGTCGATGAAGCCGCTGACCCGCGGGCGGATGTCGACGGTGTCGATGGCCTCGAGGCGGCCGGTGAAGTCATCCCACTGGCGCAGTTCCTTGAAGGCCACGGCGGTGATGGTGACCTGGGCGGGCGGCGGGGCGGCTTCCTGCTTGGCCTGGGCGCTGCAGGCGGCCAGCACGGCCGTGGCGGCGAGGCCGGCGAAAGACATGAAAACGGGGCGGAGGGACATTGGAGAACCTGTCGGACAAATGAGGCGGGGAGGAGAGATCGAGTTTTTCATTCCCAGACGGGACGCCGGGATTTGGAACGGGCCTTTGGCGACGTGGTCCGATCCTGACCGGACGGACCGTCGACGCCTTGGCCGATCAGCTTGCGCAGGGAACGGACGGGGCCGGCCAGCCATTGGGCTCGGGCGGGCGGGGCGATGTCTTGGCTTGCGCTGGGGGGCATGGCTTACGCTCCGTTCCGGGACTAAAAGTTCGAATGTCGCAGTTGCTGTTGCTTGACGTGACGTCCATCTGTGACGATGTAGGCGATGTGACGATACCGTTCGGTATCATCACGCGGTGAGAGATACTGACCGGTAACTCTCACGTCAAGGTGAGGTGCTGTGAAAATGGCTGAGAGAAATTCTGGCGGGGGCAAGATGGACGAGCTGGAGGCGCCCGCTTGCGCTCCGTTGTCCAAACGACCGGCCCGTGACCGGATCTTCGAAACGGCCCGCGAGCTGTTCTATCAGCACGGCATCCGCGCGGTGGGGGTGGAGGCGATCGCCGCCGAGGCCGACGCCACCAAGATGACGCTGTATCGCAACTTCCCGTCCAAGGACGAGCTGGTCGCCGAGGTGCTGCGCGAGCAGGAGCGCGACTACTGGGTCTGGTGGGACGAGGTCGTGGGCTGCACCTGCGGCGACCCGCGCGTGCAGCTGGAAGCGATCTTCGACGCCTTCGAGACCAAGGCCTGCAACGCCGATGTCCACGGCTGCCCGCTGTCCAACGCCGCAATCGAACTGCACGAGGCCGACCATCCGGCCCAGAAGGTGTCGGTGGCCTACAAGCAGCAGCTGCACGCGCGGCTGGTCGAGCTGTGCCGCAAGGCGGGCGCGCCGGATGACGACCTGGCCGACGGCCTGATGCTGCTGATGGAAGGGTCCTACACGGCCCGGGTCACCCTGGGCCCCAGCGGCCCGGTGCGCGTCGTGGCGCGCGCGGGCCGGGCGCTGATCAAGGCGCACCTGGACAAGTAGGGACTGCCGAAGACGCCCACAGGGCGCTAGACGCGCCGCGCGAACACCCATCCCCCGATGGGTCCGCGCGGCGCGCGCCGGCGACGCCCAAGGGGAGGGAAAAGACGTCGCTCCTAAAATCCTATAAGTTTTATAGGAATTAAGTCGCGGCAGATTTTCTGGCCCTGACGACAGATCATCCAACGGCCCGAGAAACTAAAAACGGGGTCAGGAGTTCTGGCTCGCGTCAGTGGCGGTCGGGTCATACCCATGTCGTCAAGTTGTGAGATTGCGAGCCTATAAGATGTGTCGATGTCATCCCCTCGTAGGGCGAATGCCGGTCTGACCTCGATGTTTCGGGGGCTGGACTAGCGCCCGAACAGCCCGCTCGTTCGCGCCCCCCAAGGTTTTTTGGGCATTGGCGCAATCCCAAGTCTGCTTTGCGTAAGGAGCTCGTCATGGCTCTGTTGATTTCCGTCGCCCCGGCCGAACAAGGCTGGTCCGTGCGCTCCGAGGCCCTCGAGGCCGAACTCACCTTCGAACGCGGCGGTCGCGCCGAAGCCGCCGCTCGCGATCTCGCCAACCGCTTGGCCGCGTCCGGCCGCGCCGCCGAGGTGCGGGTGTTCCTGCGCGACGGCGCCGAGGCGGGGCGTTTCCTGCACCCGGCGCGGGCCTGGGCGAGCTAGGGCAGGACCGATCCCCATCCCAGCCACCCGCGGCCGGCCAGCAGGACGAAGGCCAGCACGATCAGGGGGCCAAAGACCCTGAACGTGTAGCGGGTGATCCGCTCGGGAAAGAAGGTGTCGAACCCGCCGTCCTTGGTCGCGCCATACTTCACGGCGATCGCCGTCAGGGGGCATTTCCAGCCGCTGGCCACGAAGACCAGGGTCTCGACCGCGACCAGTCCGCAGGCGATCCACAGCCAGGGCCCGTGGGCGCCGGTGACGCCGGCATAGAGGACCACCAACGACGCCGAGGCCATGACGACATAGATCACCGTGTGCACGGCGCGCACCAGGGTCAGGCTTTGGGCGTCGGTCATCGCGGGTCTACAGCCACCCGTTCTTCTTGAACCGCCAGTACAGAAACCCGATGAGCCCCGCCACGCCGGCCATCACCAACGGGTAACCGAAGGTCCACTTCAGTTCGGGCATGTGCTCGAAGTTCATGCCGTAGATTCCGGCCACCGCCGTGGGCACGGCCAGGATGGCGGCCCAGGCGGCCAGCTTGCGGGTGATGGCGCTCTGGCGCTGCTGTTCCAGCAGCGACGCGGCTTCGAACACCGAGGTGATCACTTCGCGCAGGGCGTCGACCATGCCCTCGACCTTCTGCGTATGGTCCAGCACGTCGCGGAAATAGGGGCGGACGTCGGCGTCCAGGCAGGGCGTCTCCAGGTGCTCCAGCCGCCCGCACACTTCGGCCATGGGGCTGAGCACCCGCTTGAAGCGGATCAGGTCGCGGCGCAGATGGAACAGCCGCTTGACCTCGGCGTGGCTGAGGAAGGCTTCGAGCGTGCGGCGCTCGATGTCCAGCACCTCGTCCTCCAGCGCCTGGATGATCGGCAGGTAGCCGTCGACCACGAAGTCGAGCACGGCGTGCAGCACATAGTCCGAACCCTTGCCCAGCAGGATGGGCGAGGCCTCCAGCTGGGCGCGCAGCTCGGTGTGGGCGCGAGCCGAGCCGTGGCGGACCGTGATCAGATGGCCCTGGCCCACGAAGATCGCGGTCTCGCCATAGCAGATCTGGTTGTCGACCAGTTGGGCGGTGCGGGCCACCACGAACAGCTCACGGCCGTACACTTCGACCTTGGGCCGCTGGTGGGCGTTGATCGCGTCCTCGATCGCCAGGGGGTGCAGCTTGAAGCGGGTCTGCAGGCGCGCCAGTTCGGCCGCGGTGGGCTCGTACAGACCGATCCAGACAAACTCGCCCGACTTGGTGGCGAGGGCCTTCTCGTCGTCTAGGCTGACCGCGCGGGTCCGGACTCCGTGCTTGTAGATATAGGCCGCGACGACGCTCATCGGGATCCTGGACAGCTTGCCTGGTCCCGGAAAATGGGACTGCGAAGATTCCTTTTAGCCAACGCTTCGGCTTTCGTCCGGTTCATGTTTAGCCTCTCGTCAACGCCGCGAGCGCCGTCCATGATGGTTGCGGTAACATTGATCGATCGCCCGCAACGGCGACGCCAAAGAGTAAGTGGGGGAGATGCGCATGGGAAGCGACGCCGCGAAAACGGTGAAGGGCGCCAAGGACGGTCGCGCCGTGGGGCGCAAGGACGGCCTGGTCATTGGAGCCGCCTCTGTCGGCACCGTCTTCGAGTGGTACGATTTCTACCTCTACGGCTCGCTGGCCACCTACATCACCAAGCACTTCTTCTCGGGCGTCAACGAGACGACCGGCTACATCTTCGCCCTGCTGGCCTTCGCGGCCGGCTTCGCGGTGCGGCCGTTCGGGGCCCTGGTGTTCGGCCGACTGGGCGACCTGTGGGGCCGCAAGAACACCTTCCTGGTCACCATGCTGTTGATGGGTCTGTCGACCTTCGTGGTCGGACTGCTGCCCAGCTACGCCAGCATCGGCATCGCCGCGCCCATCGCCCTGGTGGTCATGCGCCTGATCCAGGGCCTGGCCCTGGGCGGCGAGTACGGCGGGGCCGCCACCTATGTGGCCGAGCACGCTCCGCCCGGACGGCGCGGCTTCTACACCAGCTTCATCCAGGTCACCGCCACCTTCGGCCTGTTCCTGAGCCTGGTGGTGATCCTGCTGACCCGCAACGTGGTGGGCGAGGACGCCTTCCAGGCCTTCGGCTGGCGTATCCCGTTCCTGATCTCGGTGCTGCTGCTGGGCGTGTCGCTGTGGATCCGCCTGCAGCTGTCGGAAAGCCCGTCGTTCCAGAAGATGGTCGACGAGGGCAAGGGCAGCAAGAAGCCCCTGGCCGACTCGTTCGCCAAGTGGGGCAACCTGAAGATCGTGATCCTGGCCCTGGTCGGTCTGACCGCCGGCCAGGCGGTGGTCTGGTACACCGGCCAGTTCTACGCCCTGTTCTTCCTGGAGAAGATGCTGAAGGTGGACGGCGGGACGACCAACCTGCTGGTCGCCATCGCCCTGCTGATCGGCACGCCGTTCTTCATCGTCTTTGGCTGGCTGTCGGACAAGATCGGCCGCAAGCCGATCATCATGCTGGGCTGCATCCTGGCGGCCCTGACCTATTTCCCGCTGTTCAAGACCCTGACGACCGCCGCCAATCCGCGACTGGCGGCCGCCGTGGCCAGCGCGCCGGTGACCGTGGTGGCCGACCCGGCCGACTGCTCGTTCCAGTTCGATCCGGTGGGCAAGACGGTGTTCAACCGCTCGTGCGACCTGGCCAAGTCCTACCTCGCCAAGGCCGGCGTCACCTACACCAACCAGGCCGCGCCGGCTGGCTCGATAGCCCAGGTCAGGATCGGCGAGGCGACCCTGGCCTCGTTCCCTGGCCAGACCCTGGACAAGGCCGAGTTCGCCGCCCGCAAGACCGCCTGGGAAAAGGAACTGGGCGCGGCCCTGACGACCGCCGGCTATCCGGCCAAGGCCGATGACGCCCTGATCAACAAGCCGTTGGTGGTGGCGATCCTGACCATCCTGGTGCTGTACGTGACCATGGTCTACGGCCCGATCGCCGCCATGCTGGTCGAGATGTTCCCCACCAACATCCGCTACACCTCGATGAGCCTGCCCTACCACATCGGCAACGGCTGGTTCGGGGGCTTCCTGCCGACCACGGCCTTCGCCATGGTCGCGGCGACGGGCAACATCTACTACGGTCTGTGGTACCCGATCGTGGTGGCCGCGGTGACGGCCGCGGTGGGCATACTGTTCCTGAAGGAAACCAAGGACGTCGATATCGAGGCTTAGAGTTTCAGCCTCTTCCTCGCTGTCATCCCGGATCGGCGCGCTTCGTCCGGGATGACAGACTTTGGATCGGAGGCAACGCCCCTCAGCTTCCGGTCAGCAGGCCGTCGATGCGGCGCCCCTGGAGGCTGTCGCGGCGAGCGTCGAGATAGGCGGTCACCCGGTCCAGCATCTGTTCGGCCTGGCTCAGGCCGCCCAGGGCCCAGTCGATCTCGCTGATCGTCCGGTGATCGCCATGCAGGCGCTCGCGCGACGAGGTCAGGGCCTTCATGGCCACCGCGTGCAGGGCGGTCATGTCGCGGCAGGCCTCGGCGGCCATCCAGCCGACCGCGGCCATGCGCCGGGCCCGGCTCAGGGCCGCTTCCGCGTCGCGCTGGCGATTCTCCGCCTCGCGAAGTACGGCCTGCGCCCGATCCAGCTGGCGGGCCCCGCTTTCCGCGATCTGGCGCCTTTGCCGCTGCTCGCCGTCGCAAACGGCCTTCAGATCGCGTAAGGCTTGCGCCCAGTCATCCCGCTCTCGCGGGTTGCTTGGAGTCTCCGAGAGATTCCGTTTCCCGAAGATCGCCATTTCCGTCCAATTTTGACGAGCCATAGAGTCCTCCGTGACCCTGTTCCGCCGTCATGTTTCTTCCGAACCTCTCAATTTGCTATGCGGCAAGTGCCAATCACGCATCTGTTGCTGCTCATTTTGTGTATTAATGAATAATATTAATTTAACTATACAGGAAATTTGGTTATCAAGCTGAGCCATTCGCAAATTTTGTAATTTTCTCTGCTATTTCGATGCTTTCTAGTGGTTTCACCTTACTTACAACAAAGGGAGGCCGTGCCATGTTCGAAGGGTGAATCGGGCGTGACGACAGATGCGATCATTCCAAGGTCATGGCGCACACGCTGTTGATCGCATCGTCGCGGCCAGGAGAGGTCCGATGGACAATGAAAGCGTGCGGGGGACACAAGCACATCCTCGATCTTGGTCGGCCGCCGACTGTCAGCGTCCGGGAACGGCGCGGCCGAACGGCGGCGATCTGGCCGACGACGGACCGATCCTCGGAGGGCTGGACGAACAGCGGTCGTTCGGCGCGCGCGCGACGCCCATATCGCTGGGCCGCGTGGTTCTCAGCCAAACCGAGGGACCGCACGAGGTCTGGGCCCACACGGCCGGTCGCGATCTGGCGATCACCCAGCTGACGCCCGAGCCGTGCCGCGGCCACCTGCTGCGAGCCGGCCTGGGCGACATGGGCTTCGACGCGGGGGCGTTCGACGGCGACCTTCGCGTGCGCGGGATCATGTCGCGCAAGGCCTTCAGCCTGGTTTCGGTGATGGAGCAGGAAGGCGTTCTCAACCAGTGGGGCCACCGGATCGAGGAAGGCGACCTGATCGCCATCCCGCCAGGCGGAGAACTGGACGGACGGTTCCAGGGCCACGTCGCCTACGCCGTCGTCACCGCGCCGTGGGGCTTGGTGATGCAGCGGGCCGAGGCGTTCGAATGGCTGGCCGACCCGTGCTTCTGGACCGAGCCGGCCGTCTATTCGCCCCCGCCCGAGGCCCGGGCCGCCTGCAAGCGCGTGCTGCAGGGTTGCGCCAGCCTGCTGAGGGCGATGGGCGCAGGCATTCCCAGCAGCGCCGTCGCTTTCCTGCGCAACGAACTGCTTGACGGCCTGCTGACGGCCCTGGCCGAGGTCAAGGTCGAGGGGGCGCGTCGGCAGGGCGCGCTGAACGCCGCCCGGATCGTTCGCGGAGCGGAAGACTTCCTGGAAAGCGGCGGCGCCCGTCAGGCCGTCCAGATCGAGGACATCTGCGAAGCCCTGAACATCTCTCGCCGCACCCTGTACCGCGCCTTTCACGACCTGCTCGACGTCAGCCCCAAGGCCTATCTGCGACTCAAGAACATGTCGGCGGCCCGGGCCCGGCTGCTGGACGCGGGCAATCGGCCGACCACGGTGACCCAGGTGGCGCTGGACCAGGGCTTCTGGGAGCTGGGCCGCTTCTCGGGCGCCTATCGGGCGATGTTCGGCGAGTCTCCGTCCGAGACCCTGCGCAGGGCGCAAGGCGCGGTTCAAGGCGGGGCCCGGCGACAGCCTTAGGCGTTGACAGCGACCGCCGACGCCGCCGACGCTTGAGGCGAGCGCGCCAGGCGCTTCCACGTAGGGCGGCGTTCATGGCTTCGCGTTTCATTCGTATCCTTTTCGCCGCCTAGTTCGCCTGGCATGCGTAACCGACCGACCGCCGTGGTCCTGTACAATTGGCGCGGCCAATGGCCGATGCGCCGCTGGGAGCATCAGCGGATCTTTGCCTGGAAGGCCTGTTTCCCCGGCCGAGTGACGTTCCTGAACATCGGCTTTCCGTTCAACCCGGCTTGGATCACGGGGCTGGATCCGGACCTGGTGATGATCGACGCCACGGCCCTGGCCGCGCGCTATACCCGCGTTGGTCTTGGCGGCCTGCGGCGGGCGCTGGACGCGGTTCCGGCCCGATCTCGCCGGGTCGCCGCCCCGCTGGACGAGTTCCTGGGCCTGCAAGACCTGCGCGACATCCTGGTCGAGGGGCGGATCGATCTGTTGCTGACCGCCCTGGAGCCAGGGCTTTGGGACAGCGTCTATCCGGCCGCGCGGAGGCCGTTCACCCTGCGCCGCTTCCTGACCAGCTATATCGACGACGGCCTGGCGCGGCGAACGTCCAGCGATCTGGCGCGGCGGTCGATCGCCGTCAGCTACCGAGCCTGGGAGACGCCGGCCTGGCTGGGCGAGATGGGCGTGATCAAGCGTGAGGTCGGGCTGCGCGCGGCGGCCTGGGCGCAGGCGCGCGGCTGCCGCGCCGACGTGGCGGTCGATGGCGAGCGCCGACTGGTCGGCGACGCCTGGCTCCGCCTGCTGGGGGCCAGCCGGGCGGTGGTCGGGGTCGAGGGCGGTTCCTCTCTGATCGACGTGGCGGACGACCCGCGAACACCCCAGGCCGAGATCCGCGCGATGTCGCCGCGCCACCTCGAGGCCGTCGCGACCCGAACCTTCCAGGTGCTGGTGGAGGGCGACTACAGCGGCGTCCTCAAGGCGGGGACCCACTACCAGCCGGTACGCCGCGACCTGTCGGACATCGAGGCGGCCCTCGATTTCAGCCGGGATTCGCAAGCCGCCCAGGCGATGGTCGATAGGGCCCATGACGAGATCGTGGCCTCCGGTCGCTACAGTTGGCGGACCGTGGTGGCCGAGATCACCGATCAGGTGCTGGCATGAGGCGCGGGTGGGGCCTGGCGCTGTTCCTGCGGCTGCGCGACTGGGGCGCCTGGGCAGTGGTCATCGTGGAGTCGCGACTGCTCAAGGCGCCCCTGCTGAGGCGTCGGCTGAGCGCCATCGCCCGCTTGCCGATCCTGCGGCGATGGATCGGGGTGGATTAGGCGGGGATCAGCGCCGCAGCAGGCGCCGCGCCGGGCCTTCCAACCCCAGGCGGCGCACGGCCGCGCGCGCCAGGCGCAAGGCCGGGCCGGGCGGGCGGATCTCATGGGGATTGTCGATCGCCATGAACGGAAAGGCCTTACGGAACTTGGCGTCGGCCCGGTCGCTGATCGCCACGCGCGGTCGTCCTTCGGCGGCCTCGCCGATCCGCGTGTCGAACACCGCGATCATCGCCCCATAGCTGTAGGCGGGATTGAGGGCGATCTCGGCATAGGCGTTGGTGATGATCTCGGCCACCCGATCGGGATCGCGCAGCACGGCGGCCACCTGCGCCATGTTGCCGTGGTCCTTGTCCAGCGGGACGTAGTGCCGCCACGGCTCCATCACGCCTGAATAGCGTCCCGGATAGGCGATGATCAGGGTGCGCAGGGCGATCGCCTCGAACACCCGGGGCGAGATCTGGGCGATGTCGATCTGGTCTTCCCGGCCGGCGAAGAACCGGTCGCGGAGCATCTCGTACGAGGGCTTCCGGGCCAGGGCGGGGATCGGATGCGGTCGCTCGATCAGGGCGGCGAAGCTCTCGGTGCGGGCGGCCACCGCGCCGTCGAAGTCGAAGACGCTGGCCCCGCTCTCGACGGCCAGCACGGCCTGGCAGTTGCGGATGAACTTCACCCAGTCGCGACCGTACAGCCGGCTGCGTTCCGACCAGGCGATGTCGGTCGAGATGCCGAACCGCTTGGCGTCGCGCTTGAACAGCTTGCCGATCCGGATCTTCTCGCGGCCCTGCTCGCCGTGCCACGCCGGATAGGTCCGGCCGCGATAGCCGACCATGGTCTTGCGGGCCGCCAGCGGCACGGGCGGGTACTGGGTCAGCCATTGCGGCACATAGCCGGTCAGCACCTGCTGGGTGCGCAGCCCTGTGGCCTTGCCATACACCTGCTCGGCTTCCGCCGGTCCCAGGCAGGTGAACACCAGGTCTACGCCGCAGGCCTCCAGCGCCTCGAGCGTGGCGTTCACGAAGCGGTATTCGTCCTGGATGAACACCGCCTTGGCCCCGCGGAAGGCGGCCAGGGCGCGGCGCGAGCGCGGGCCGACGAAGCCCTCGACCGCCAGGAACAGCGAATAGTGGATCACGACCGCGTCGAAGGTCTCCAGCTTCACATCGTCGAAGATCTCGCCGACCCGAGACAGCACCCGTACGTCGTGGCGCGAATAGCGGGCGAAGGCGTTGATGTGGTCGCAGACCGTGGCGGCGTTGGCGGGGTCATAGTTGCAGGCCAGCAGGATGCGCAGCGGCCGCGCCTCGCTCTTCAAGGCGTTCTCAAGGGCCTGCTCCGGCGAGACGTCGTGAGCGGGCAGGGGCGGCCGGGGACGATCGTTGGTGTCCTTCATGGGCGGGCTCCGATCGCTGCGCGCGGTGACACGAGCTTCTCGCCAGGGTGTTGAGCAAGAAACCGGGAGATCGTCGCGACGATCCGCTCGGCGGCGTCGCCCGCGCCGTAGTCGTCGATCTCGCGCCGGGGCCGGTAGTCGTCCCCGGTCCACAACCGGTTCCAGCCCGCGTCCACCGTCTCGCTCCATTCGGTATCGTCGCGCAGGGTGACACAGGGCTTGCGGTGAAAATAGGCCTCCTTCTGCAGGCCGCCGGAGTCGGTGAGGACCAGGGCGCTGTCGGCCAGCAGCCGCTGCATGTCGATCGGACCCAGCGGGGCGATCACGGTCAGGCCGGCCAGGTCGACGCCGAAGCGGGCCGCCGCCTCGCGCGTGCGCGGATGCAGGGGCAAGACCACGGGCAGTCGGGCGGCCTGCTGGCGCAGATAGCCCACGGCGGCGGCCAGGCTGGCGGCGCTGTCCGTCGTGGCCGCCCGGTGCAGGGTGGCGACGGCATAGGCGCCCGCCGTCAGGCCCAGGCGCCGCACGATCCCGTCGCCCCGATCCGCCAGGGCGGCCATGGCCAGGACCGCGTCCTGCATCACGTCGCCCACATGGTGGACGCCCTCGACCAGCCCTTCGCGCGCCAGGTGGCCGACCGCGGCCCTCGTCGGCGCGAACAGCAAACGGCTCAGATGATCGACGACCACGCGGTTGGTCTCTTCGGGCATCGACCGGTCGAACACCCGCAGGCCCGCCTCGACATGGGCCACCGGCACGCCGGCCTTGGCCGCCGCCAAGGCCCCGGCCAGGGTGGAATTGGTGTCGCCATAGACGATGACAAGGTCGGGCTCGACGCGGGCGATCACCCCGTCCAGGGCGGCCAGCATCCGGCCGGTCATCTCGCCGTGCGAGCCGCCGTGGATCCCCAGGTTCTCGGCGGGCCGCGGCAGGTCCAACTCGTCAAAGAAGGTGTCCGACAATGTCGCGTCGTGGTGCTGGCCGGTGTGGACCATCACCTCGGTCAGGTCCGGCGCGCGGGCGATGGCGCGGCTGACCGGCATGGCCTTGACGAACTGCGGCCGGGCGCCGACCACGGTCAGCAGGCGCCCCATGGCGCCGGTCGTCACGCCGGCTGCCCCGCGAGGGCGAGGCGGGCCCGCACCCGCGCCACGACGCGGTCCAGGCCCTCGTCCAGCGACACCTTGGGCGTCACGCCCAGCAGGTCGCGCATGCGGGTCAGGCTGGGCTGTTTGGCGGCGGTCATCCGGGCCGGCAGGTCGTTCAGGGTGACCAGCGAGGCGGCGGCGTTCAGTCGTGCGCGCAGGCCCTCGGCCAGGGCCTCGATCGGCGCGACGTCCGGGTGGCCGATATTGATCACCGCGTGCTCCTCGACCTCGGCGGCGGCCTCGATGGCGCGCACGGCGTCGGAGATATGCAGCCAGCCCCGGGCGCTGCCGCGATGCACCTGGATCGGCCGGCCGCGCGCCAGGTCGTGGGCGAAGCGGATCATGGCCGAGCGGTGGTCGCCGAAGTCCTCGTTCTCGTCATAGATCATGAACGGCCGCAGGGTGACCGCGCGCAGGCCGTGCTGGGCGACCTCGTAATCGACCAACTGCTCGCCCAGCAGCTTGGTCAGGCCGTAGCGGTTGTTGGGCCGGGGCGTGGTGAGGACCTCGTCCATCGGCCCGTCGGTGGGGCCGTAAACCTCCGAGGTCGAGAAATAGACCAGCTTGGCGTCGGCGGCCTGGGCCAGCAGCACCACGTTGTTCAGCCCGCCCAGATTGGTGCTGACCGCCAGGCTGGAGGCCTGTTCGCAGGTCACCCGGCTGACCACGGCGGCCAGGGCGAAAATCACGTCGGGCTTCCAGCGCAGGGTGGGCATCAGGTCGGCCGGCTGGTTGATGTCGACCTGCAGGTAGTCCTTGCGCCAGCCCGGCTTGATGTCGGCGCACAGCACCTCCCAGCCCTGGGCGCGCAGGTGCGCCGCCAGGGGCTTGCCGATATTGCCTTCCGATCCGATGACCAGGGCCCGCTTCATCCGACGCTCGCTGACTGTTCTTCACTGGGGTTTTCAGGGCAGTCTTCGCCGAAGCCCGACAGGTTGATCACCCGCCGCAGACCGCCCGGTCGCTCGGCGTAGCGGTCGCCGGTGCGGGGGCAAACAAGGTCCTCGCCCAACACCTCGCCGGCGTGGCTGACCCAGCCGACGCGGCGGGCCGGGACGCCGGCCATCAGCGCCAGGGACGGAACGTCGTGGGTGACCACGGCGCCGGCGGCGATCAGGCACCAGGCGCCCAGGCTGTTGCCGCAGACGATCGTCGCATTGGCCCCGATCGTCGCGCCCCGGGCCACGTGGGTGGGCTTGAACTCGGTATTGCGGTTGATCTCGGCGCGCGGCGTCGTGACGTTGGTGAACACGCAGCTGGGCCCGCAGAACACGCCGTCCTCCAGGACCACGCCGGCATAGAGGCTGACATTGTTCTGGATCTTGCAGCGGTCGCCGACGATCACGCCGGGGCCGATCGCCACGTTCTGACCGATCACGCAGTCGGCGCCGATCCGGGCCCCGGCCGCCACGTGGCTGAACCGCCAGACCCGCGTGCCGGCGCCCAGCGCCGCGCCCGGCTCGACCTCCGCCGAGGGGTGGGCCCAGGCTGCGGGCGAGGTCGAGGGCGATGACGCGGCGTCGCTCATCTCAAGCCTTCACGATCTTTCCGGCCAGGGCGGGGTCGACCTCGGCGGCGGCGTTGCGCGTATCGATCACCAGCGGCGTCTCGCGGACCAGGCGGGCGTAGTCGAACGCGTCGTGGTCGGTGACGATGATGGCGCAATCGAAGCCGGCCAAGGCGTCGCGGTCGATGTCGATCGACTGCATCAGCGTGTCGCCAACCATCAGCTGGGGGGCCAGGGGGTCGTGATAGCTGACCCGGGCGCCGTGGCTGCGCAGGATCTCGATGATGTCGCGGGCCGGGGTTTCGCGGGTGTCGTCGATGTTGCGCTTGTAGGCCACGCCGACGATCAGGATGTGGGCGCCGACCGCCGAGCAGCCGCGCTCGGCCAGGGCCTGGAGCGTCTTGTCGACCACCCGCCCCGGCATGGCGCGTGAGATCTCCCCGGCCAGCTCGACCATCTTCAGCGTCGCGCCCTCGGCCTTGGCCCGCCAGGCCAGGTAGAAGGGGTCCACCGGAATGCAGTGGCCGCCGACGCCCGGGCCGGGGAAGAACGGCATATAGCCGAAGGGCTTGGTCTGGGCGGCCTGGATCACCTCCCAGATGTCGATGCCCAGGGCGTCGAAACTGACCTTCAGCTCGTTGACCAGGGCGATGTTGACGAACCGGAAGACGTTCTCGGTCAGCTTGACCGCCTCGGCGGTGCGGGTGTCGCTGACCGGCACCGTGGCGGTGATGGCGTCGTAGAGCGCGCAGGCCACGCGGCGCTCGGCCTCGCTGTCGGCCCCGACGATCTTGGGGGTCGAGGCGGTGTTGAAGGCGTGGTTGCCCGGGTCCTCGCGCTCCGGCGAATAGGCCAGGGCGAAGTCGTGGCCGGCGCGCAGGCCCGAGCGCTCCAGGATCGGCTTGAGCACCTCCACCGTGGCGCCGGGGAAGGTGGTGGATTCCAGCACGATCAACTGGCCCGGGCGCAGCACGGCCGCCAGGGTCTCGGCGGCCTCGACCACATGGCTCAGATCCGGGGCGTGGTGCGAGGTGATCGGGGTGGGCACGCAGATCAGCACCGCGTCGGCGCGGGCCAGGACGTCCGGGGCGCTGGTCGCCGAGAAGCCTTGGGCGCGCATGGCCGCCACGCGCGCGTCCGCGAAATGGCCCAGATAGGAAGCGCCCCGGGCCAGGGTCGCCAGGCGGACCTCGTCCAGATCAAAGCCGATCACGCCAAAGCCGGCGGAGCAGAAGGCGTCCGACAACGGCAGGCCGACATAGCCCATGCCGATTATGCCGATCACGGCTTCGCGCTGCAGGATCTTCCGGGTCAGGATTTGAAAGTTCGACGTCTGGTCGTCGTCGCCATGGAGTGGAAGCGTCGGAACGTGAACGTTCATAGGCCCCTCATGCGGCAGGCGTTGCTCTTTTTGGTCAATGCGTCCCTCTCCTTATGGGATCGTACGCGTTGAAAGCCTCGCGGAAAAGGGTGTTCGGCATGAGTTTATTTGCGCTGATTTGTCCCTGAGGCGCCTTAATATTCTTAAACAGGAATGTCTTTACTTCTAATTCGAAAGAAGCAGAACAGTGTTATGCGGTTCGTGGCAAGTTAAAACTCCTCCGTTTCCTAGTCTCCAAGGTGGTTGTTCAATCGATTTTGAACTTGCTCAAGCACTCGCTGCACGCGAAGGGATTCATCAATGCCCGTCAAGGGGGCGTCTCTGGTTTGGCAACACTGGACGAAGTGGCGGATTTCTCGGGTCAGGGGCGGTTCGGGGAGCAGATCGATGAAGCGTGGCTCGCCGCCCGAAGCGACCGGCCCGGCCGCGGTCAGGCTCACGGTCTGGTCGCGACGCATCAGTTTTTCCGGCCAGGGGCGGACATCGTCGAACACCAGGGCCCCGGTCTCGCCGACCACCACCAGCTTCTGCTCCTTGAACGGACTAAGCCAACTGGCGGCGACGTGGGCGTGGAGGTCGCCGGCGAAGTGGAGATCGGCGTGGACTTGGTCGGCGACGCCGGGCGTGACGAAGGCTCGGCCGGTCGCCTCCACCCTGACCGGCGCCGCGTCGGCCAGGGCCAGGATCATCGAGACGTCATGAGGCGACAGGCTGAGGAAGGCGTTCTCGTGGGTGCGGACCCGGCCCAGGCTCAGTCGCGACGCGGTGACATAGCGCAGGGGGCCGATTTCGCCGCGCGCGACGATCGCCGCCAGCGCCTCGAACGCCGGGTGATAGCGCAGCAGGTGGCCGATCATGAACACCCGGTCCGAGCGCGCGACGTGGGCGGCCAGGGCCTCGGCCTCGGCGAGGTCGGAGGCCAGGGGCTTTTCGACGAAGACGTCCTTGCCGTGTTCAAGGGCCTGGCGGCAGAGGGCGGCGTGAGCCGGGGCCGGGGCGGCGATGATCATCGCGTCCAGGCCGGCGTCGTCCAGGGCCTGGGTCAGGGACGGGGCGGGCACGTTCCACGCCGCGGCCTCGCGCCCCGCCGCGGCGGGGTCGGTGTCGATCACAGCGCCCAGCACGTCCAGTTCGGCGCAGGTCCGGATCAGGTTGCGGCCCCAGGCCCCGCAGCCGACCACGGCGATCCGGGTCAAGTCGCCCCTCCCAGGGTCGGGGACGGCGTCGAGGGCGGCGACGCGGGCCAGCAGAGGGTCAGATGGGTGTCGTTCGCCTCCGTCATCACGAAGCCCGACCGGTGATACAGGCGCTGGGCCGCGAGGTTGTCGCGCGCCACCTGCAGGATGACCTGGCTTCCAGCGGCGGCGGCCTCGTCCATCAGCGCCCGCAGGATCGCCCCGCCGACGCCCTGGCCGCGCCGTTCGGGGACAATGGCGATGTCGATCAGGCGCAGGCCGTCGGCCGCCCGGTCGGTGGCCAGCCGCCCGATCGGCGCGGCGTGGATGGTGACGATCTCGAGCCGCGCCTGGGGATAGGCCGCGCGATAACCCTGGGTCTGGGCGTGGAACTGCTGCTCCATCAGCTTGGCCAGCATCTCGGCCGGGAGGGGAACCTGGTCCCAGCCCGGACCGCGCGAGGCTCGGAACAGCGCCAGGCGGAAGGGCGCGTCCGCCTCCGTCTCCGGTCGCAGGGCGAAGGGGGCCGAAGCGGCCTCGGCGCTTGCCTCCTCCAGACGCGATGCGGCAGGCTCTTCCCGTTCAGGTGGCGAGGTTGTCATAATGGCCACGCTTCGATTCTGACACGAGGACATCCATGACCGCCGAGTTCGTCGCCCTGACCGCAGACACCTTCGCCCCGCATCTGGGGACATCGTTCCGCGTCGAGGGCGGCCATCACGTGTTGTCGCTGAGCGAAGTCGAGCGGCTTGCCATCCAAACGGGTCACATGGATCAGGCCTTCCAGCCGTTCATCCTGATCTTCCGCGGCCCCCCCGGCGATGTGCTCGCCGAGGGGATGCACACGATCAGGGGCGAGAACGGGACCGCGTACGATCTGTACCTGATCCCGGTCCACACGCCCGCGCCGGGGCGGCAGGACTATCAGGCCGTGTTCAACTGAAGCCACGCCACGAACCCGAGGCCTAGTTCCGCGACGGGAAGATCCCCGACAGGGCGATGCAGATGTTCAGAGTCAGGAACGGCTGGCGGTTCTCGTGCGGCTGGCTGGCGCCCGCGTTGCCCATCGCCTGGGGGGCCAGGGGCGCCACGGGGGTCGTCGCGGTGCTGTAGGTGTGGAATGGCGGAGGATCGCCCGAGCTGGCGCTGGAGCTGTTCTGGCCGAAGCTGTAGCCCGGCTGGGCGGCGGACACGTTGGTGCTGCCCGCCGCGGTGGCGTCAACCTTCAGGAAGTGGATGTGCTGCGGAATTTCGGTCAGCAGCAGCGTGTGGCCGTATTCGCCGGCGATCGCGCCCTGCGGATATTCTGAAGACATATGGGCTGGGACCATCGTCTGCAGGTTCGGCAACTGGAAGGTGTTCACGCCGTTCCCGCCGTAGGTGGTGCCCAGCAGGGAGAACAGCGCCTGGTTCTGCTGGATGGACAGCAGCTGGCCATTGCACATCGCCCAATATTTTGGGGCGAAGTTGAAGGCCATGATCCGCACCTCGCCGAGGTATTGCATCGTCATGAGTCTGGCTCCTCGTGTTCTTGGCGGCGGATTAGTTGCGAGCGGGGAAGGCGCCCTGCAGGGCGATGCAGTAGTTCAGGAACAACGTCGGCATGATGTTGTTGTGGGGCTGGTTGCCGCCGACGGCGGTCATGGTCTGCGCCGGCAGCTGCGTGACCGGGGAGGCGACGTTGGCGTAGACCAGGCCCTGGGTGTTGCCTTGCAGGTTGCCTGTGTAGGCCCTGGCCGGCTGGTTGTTGGCCGAGGCCGTGACGGTCCCGGGGGTGGTGGTCACCATCGGCGAGTGGCTGTGCATCGCCATCTCGGCGTCCAGGATGGTGACGGTGGTCGAGCCGCCCATCTGGCCCAGGTCGTAGACGCCGAGGCCCGGGCCGGGCTGGTTGCGCCCGACGTGCAGGGGAATGTTGCCCATCAGATTGGGCAGGCCGAAGTTGCTGGTGCCGTTGCCGCCAAAGGTGGTGCCCAGCAGCGAGAACAGCGCGGTGTTCTGCTGGATCGGCATGATCTGGCCGTTGCACAGCGCCCAGCCGTGCGGGGCGAAGCCGAACCCGAACATGCGGATTTCCGCCAGGAATTGATCACTCATGTCTTTGAGTCTCCAAAAGGTCTTCGGCGGATGCGCTTCAGCTCTGGCTCGGAAAGATGCCGGCGATCGCGAGGATGAAATTGACGCCCAGATAGGGCTGCATGTTCTCGTGGGGCTGGTTGCCGCCGGCGATCGTGGTCGAGTTGGCCGAGAGGGCGACCTGCGGGTTCGCCGGGTTGTAGGGCGCGTAGGCATTGATGTTCTGGCCGGCCGGGCCCTGGTCGGAAATCATTGTCGCCGTGGTCGGGACGGCCACCGTGCCCGCCACCGAGGCCGCGAAGGTCGGATGGGTGTGCGACGGCAGCTGGTTGGGGGTCAGGGTGACGGTTTCGTTTCCGCCCATCTGGCCGATCACGTAGGTCTGGCCGGCTCTTGAGCCCTGGTGGGTCGGTACGCGACCGCGCAGGTCGGGTACGCCGAACGTGTTCTGCCCGTCGCCGCCGTAGGTGGTGCCGAGCAGCACGTACAGCGTGTCGTTCTCGGCGATCGACAGCAACTGTCCGTCGCACATCACCCATCCCTGTGGGGGGAAGTTGCCTCCGAACATGCGGATTTCGCCAAGATAAGGCTGGGTCATTGTTGTTCCCTCGCTTCCAGAAGTCTTCGAAGCCCAAGCTTGAAGTCGCGACCAGGCAAACTAAACCTTGGGTCGCGCTCGCGTGTTAACCTTCATCAAGAATAGGCGCCCCCGCCCCGCGATTGTCTCTCTCGTATCTCACTATCCTGAGCTGCACAACAGCTAGGCGACCGATGTTCGCCGATCCGCGTATGTCTACTTGTGCGCGTCGGGACTCCCCGTTAAGGTTGCGTTCAGAGTTCGACTAGAGCGAGGGGGGAGTAAAGGGGGCGGCCGCGAACCAAGACGTTCGCACGCGCGGATTTCCGCCTCCTGTGAGCCGCACGGTCCGTGCGCCCGCATTCCTCTCTTCTATTGATTTCATACGGGGCGGGCGCCCCGGGGCACGGCGCGCGCGTCGATCGACGCGTCGTCTTGCCGGGGCAAAGGACTGATTAAATGCCGTTTTCCGGGCAACTGTGGTACCTGACCGAGGGCGGTGACGCCGAAACCCGTCTGGTGCGGATCAACGACGACGGCACCAGCAGCACCATCGTCAACGACAACGGCGGAGGGGGCACGGGCGACGACGACTTCATCAGTTCGTTCACCGCTGATGTCGGCGTCGACACCGCCTCAGGCTTCTATTTCGCGATCGCCAACGCCCCGGCGCCGCAGAACGACACCGCCTATCTGGTGCGGGGTGTCATCGGGGGCGGATCGGCCCCGGTCATCGTGGCCAACTTCGACGACAGCCTGATCGTCAACACGATCGAAGTCGATGCGATCAACCACAGGATTTATGTCGGCCTCCAGGACGGCACGGGCGCGGACGGCGCCGTCTCCGGCATCAAGGTCTACACCTACAATCCTTCGACCGGCGCGATCACCGACAACGGCTACATAACCACGGCCAACAGCGACAACCGGGCGGACGCCGGCGGCGCCAAGATTCTCGACCCGTTCGACTTCGCCATCGACTATTCGACCAACCAGATGTTCTACACCGAGGCGGTCGATGGTCTGACGTCGGGCTTGTTCCGCCTCGACCTCGCCAGCCCGAACACCGCCATCAACATACTCAACAACACTCAGTTCCCAGTGGACCTGAGCAACGGCCAGATGATGGACGTCGCGGTCGATACGACCACCGACCTGGTCTATTTCACGACCCGCTCGCGCAGTCCCTCGCCCAACGGCGCCTACGACGCCAACGACAACGCGCTCTGGTACATCAGCGAGAACGCGTCGGCCGGCAGCACCGCCACCAAGGTGACGCTGACCGGTCTGCCGGCCAACGTCTACTACGGCGGCGACATGGCGTTCGACCAGGGTACGCGCCAGATCTATCTGGAGAGCTCCGAGGCCAGCCCCGGCGCCGCCGATAACGTGATCTACGTGTTCCAGCTGAACGGCGCCGGCACCAGCGCCTCGCTGATCCGCACGATCAATCCGGGCCTCACCTTGAACGGCGCCGTCACCGAGGGCATGACGTTCGTGGACGTGGCGGCTCTGGATGTCGCCGGCACGGGCGCCAGCCCGACCGAGCAGTCGGCGGGCACGACCACCTTGCTGACCGGCGCGCCGACGATCACCGACGGCGACGGCGGCTACCTGGTCGGCGCCACGGTGCAGATCACCAGCGGCGGGTTCAACACCACCGACGACCACATCGGCTTCAGCGCCAGCAAGATCGTCTCGGGCACGGTGCCCGGCACCACCAACATCACGATCAGCTGGAACGCGGCGACCTCGACGCTGACCCTGAGCGGCTACGACACCTTCGCCAACTACCAGACCGCCCTGGCCGGGCTGGTCTACTGGTCCACCGGCGACAACCCCACGAACTACGGCGCCAACACCTCTCGCACCCTGACCTGGACGATCAACGACGGCACGCCGGGCATACTGGCCGCCTCGCCGAACGGGGCGACGGTCAATATCGACACCACCACGATCAACATCGCCGCCGTCAACGACGCGCCGGTCAACGGCACGGTCTCCAGCGCCACGGGCAACGAAAACACCAATATCGCCATCACCGGCCTGCAGGTCAGCGACGTCGACGCCGACCCGGCCTCGGCCGTCGTCACGGTCACCCTGAGCGTGACCAAGGGCGTGCTGACCCTGCGGACCAACGTCGCCAGCGGCCTGGTGTCGGGAGACATCGTCGGCAACGGCACGGCCACGGTGACGGTCACCGCCACGATCAACAAGATCAACCTCACCCTGGCGGCCAGCAATGGTCTGGTGTTCCTGGGCGACAACAATGTCAGCGGCACCGACACCCTGACGGTCGTCACCAACGACGGCGGCGCCACCGGCTCGCCCGGCGCGCAGAGCGACACCGACGGCTACACGATCACCATCATCGGGTTGAACGACGCGCCGACGGTGTCCGGCGACGGGACCGAGACCCTGGCCGCGACCAACGAGGACGTGGCCAACGTGGCCCTGACCAACACGGTCTCGGGCCTGTTCAGCGGCCAGTACACCGACCCCGACACCGACGCCTTCGCCGGCGTGGCGGTGGTCGCCAACGGCTCCTCAGCCGGGACGGGCCAATGGCAGTACTATAACGGCTCGACCTGGGTGAACATCGGCGCGGCCTCGACGGCGGCGGCGGTGACGCTCGCAGCCGCCACCCCGCTTCGCTTCCTGCCGGCCACCGACTTCAACGGTCCGGCGCCGACCCTGACGGTCCGGGTGGTCGACGCCTCGGGCGGCGCCCTGACCAATGGCGCGGTCGTCAACACCACCACCAACGGCGGTTCGACGGCCTACAGCACCGGCACGGTGGTGCTCAGCCACGGCGTCACGGCGGTCAACGACGCGCCGACCGTCACCGGCGGCTCGACCGTCAGCCTGGCGTCGATCGGCGAGGATTCCGCGCCGGGCGCCGGCGAAACGGTCTCGTCGCTGTTCGCCAGCCACTTCTCCG
>Ga0101941_1000918_pt1 | contig 31503 bp, 29 predicted proteins | sample DewCreD2012metaG_3_FD_75242 | JGI IMG/M metagenome (GOLD analysis project Ga0101941, IMG submission 75242) | Hot spring sediment bacterial and archeal communities from British Columbia, Canada, to study Microbial Dark Matter (Phase II) - Dewar... ...
GGCTGGCCCTGGTGCTGGAGCAGCACCTGGCCCCGCTGGGGATCCGGGTCCACGCCGTCTGCCCCGGCAACATCGCCACCCCGATGAAGCTGCAGAACATCGCCGATCAGGCCCGGGCGCTGGGCCAGGACCCGGAGGCGGCGGTGGCGGCGGCCCGGCCCACCCTCGGCGAGCCGCGCGGGGTGGCCGAAGTCCTGGCCTTCCTGGCCTCCGACGCCGCCGACTACCTCCGGGGCACCGTCCACACGCGCTGAGCGGTCAACTGGCAGGCTTCAGGGACCGCTCGTCCGCCTGACGGATCCAGGCCGGGCGCGGGCCGGCCTGGAAATGGTGGCAGGCCGGGCACCAGAAGAGCGGCGTCCAGCGGATCCAGGTCTCCGGCTCCGGGTTCAGCCGGCGCATCGGGCGCCCGCACCGTTCACAGACCATACCCCTCCTCCTGCGCGCCGATGGAACTCGGCTCCCACGTGGCTTATAGCCTGTCCGGCGTTAAAAGGGCGGCAGAAAGTCACCGCAACCGGGCCAGGAATGATACCCGAACAGCTGGTCCGGCGCAAGCGCGCCCGGAAAAAAGGGACCCGGCTGGCCAGCCGGGTCCCCAGCGGCTGTCAGGCCTCGCCGGCGGCCACCGGCGCCTTCTTGCGGAAGACCAGCCCGCCCGCCTCGACATCGACCACGATGGTGTCGCCCTCGCTGAACTCCCCGGCCAGGAGCCGCATGGCCAGCGGCTGGACGACGAGCCGCTGGATGGCCCGCTTGAGCGGGCGGGCGCCGTAGACCGGATCGTAGCCCTCCTCGACCAGGAAGGCCTTGGCCGCCTCGGTCAGCTCCAGGCTGAGGCGCCGTTCGGCCAGCCGCTGCCGGAGCCCGCGCAGCTGGATCTCGACGATCTCCTTGAGATGCTCGAAGGTGAGCGGTCGGAAGATGATGATCTCGTCGATGCGGTTGAGCAGCTCCGGTCGGAAGTGGGCCCGCACCGCCTCCATCACCCGGTCGCGGATCTCCTCCCAGGAGAGGCCGGGCTCCAGCAGCCAGACGCTCCCCAGGTTCGAGGTCATGATCACGATGGTGTTGCGGAAGTCGACGGTGTGGCCGTGGCCGTCGGTCAGGCGGCCGTCGTCCAGAATCTGGAGCAGAATGTTCAGCACCTCCGGGTGGGCCTTCTCGACCTCGTCGAAGAGGACCACCGAGAAGGGGCGCCGCCGGACCGCCTCGGTCAGCTGCCCGGCCTCCTCGTAGCCGACGTAGCCCGGAGGCGCGCCGATCAGCCGGCTGACCGTGTGTTTCTCCTGGTACTCGGACATATCGATCCGGACCATCGCCCGCTCGTCGTCGAAGAGGAACTCGGCCAGCGCGCGGGCCGTCTCGGTCTTGCCCACCCCGGTCGGCCCCAGGAACAGGAAGGAGCCCAGCGGCCGGTTCGGGTCCTGGAGGCCGGCCCGGGCCGCCCGAACGGCGTTGGCCACCGCCCGCAGGGCCTCATCCTGGCCGACCACCCGCTCGCGCAGCCGCTCCTCCATGTGGACCAGTTTCTGGGCCTCGCCCTCCAGCAGCTTCTGGACGGGGATGCCGGTCCACTTCGAGACGACCTCGGCGATGTCCTCCTCGTCCACCTCCTCCTTGACCAGGAGCCCCCCTTCCTTGGCCATCTCGGCCAGCCGGTTCTCGACCTCCCGGATCTGGCGCTCCAGCGCCGGGATCTCGCCGTAGCGCAACTGGCTGGCGCGGTTCAGATCGTACTGGCGCTCGGCCCGCTCCAGTTCCAGACGCTTCTCCTCCAGCTGCTGCTTCAGTTCGCGCAGCCGGGCGATGACCGCCTTCTGCTGCTCCCAGCGCACCGTGAGCGCCTGCTCCTGCTCGCGCAGATCGGCCAGCTCTTTCTCCAGCCGCTCCAGACGCTCACGGGCGGCCGGGTCGGTCTCGCGCTTGAGGGCCTCGCGCTCGATCTCCAGTTGCATGATCCGGCGCTTGACCTCGTCGATCTCGGCCGGCATGCTGTCGATCTCGGTGCGGAGTTTGGCCGCCGCCTCGTCCACCAGGTCGATGGCCTTGTCGGGGAGGAAGCGGTCGGCGATGTAGCGCTTGGAGAGGACGGCCGCCGCCACCAGGGCCGAATCCTTGATCCGGACGCCGTGGTGGACCTCATAGCGCTCCTTGAGGCCGCGCAGGATCGAGATGGTGTCCTCGACCGAGGGCTCGTCGACGTAGACCGGCTGGAAGCGGCGCTCCAGGGCCGGGTCTTTCTCGATGTACTGACGGTACTCGTCGAGGGTGGTGGCGCCGATGGCGTGGAGTTCGCCACGGGCCAGCATCGGCTTGAGCAGGTTGGCGGCGTCCATCGGGGCCCCCTCGGCCCGACCGGCGCCGACCACCTGGTGGATCTCGTCGATGAACAGGATGATCTCGCCCTCGGACTCCTGGATCTCCTTGAGGACGGCCTTGAGGCGCTCCTCGAACTCGCCCCGGTACTTGGCGCCGGCCACCAGCGCCCCCAGGTCGAGCTGGAAGACGCGCTTGTTCTTGAGCGACTCGGGGACATCCCCCCGGACGATCCGCTGGGCCAGGCCCTCGACGATGGCCGTCTTGCCCACGCCCGGCTCGCCGATGAGCACCGGGTTGTTCTTGGTCCGGCGGGCCAGGATCTGCATCACCCGCCGGATCTCCTCATCGCGGCCGATGACCGGGTCGAGTTTGCCGCGCCGGGCCAGTTCGGTCAGGTCGCGCCCGTACTTCTCCAGGGCCTGGTAGGTGACCTCGGGCGTCGGGCTGACCACCCGCTGGCCGCCCCGGATGCGGGCCAGCGCGGCGTAGAGACCGTCGCGGGTGACCCCCAGCCGGCGCAGGATCTGGCCGACCGGACCGGTGTCCTCGACCATCGCCAGCAGGAAGTGCTCGGTGGAGACGTACTCGTCCTTGAGCCGGGCCGCCTCCGCATGGGCGGCGTCGAAGACCCGCTTGAACCGCGGGGAGACATAGACCTGGGTGGGGCCCAGCGTCCGGCCGAAGCGGTTGAGCTCGGCCTCCAGGTGCTGCTTGAGATGGGCCGGCGGCACGCCCAGCCGCTCCAGCACCGCCGGCACCACACCCCCCTCCTGGGTCACCAGGGCCAGCAGCAGATGCTCCGGCTCCAGCTGGGTGTGCTGCCGCTCCTCGGCCAGCCGCTGGGCGGCGTAGACGGCCTCCTGCGCCTTCTCCGTCAGTTTGCCCAGATTCATCGCCTGCTCCTCGCCGTCAAGGTGTTCCTGCCTCTAAGTATGCCACGGCCACCTATACGGCCGCCCAGCGAAGGCTTAGAGTTTTCCTGGCGCCGGCCGCTCGCCTGATCGTCCTCGGCTCAGGGGGCCGCTCCGGGGTCGTCGGGGCTGGCCGCCGGGAGGGCGACGGTGAAGGTGGTGGTCTCCCCCGGGGTGCTTTCGACCCAGAGGCGGCCGCCGTGCAGCTCCACCAGCCGGCGGGCGAGGTACAGCCCCAGGCCCACCCCCGGCGTGCCCCGGGCGCTCCGCCCCCGCCGGAACCGCTCGAACAGGTGCGGCACCTCCTCCGGCGGAATCCCCGGCCCCCAGTTGGTCACCGCCACCCGCGCCTCGCCCCCTTCGGCCCAGACCCGCACCACAATCGGCCGGGTCGGGTCCCCGTACTTGACGGCATTGGTCACCAGGTTCTCCAGCACCTGGGCCAGCCGCTGCCGGTCGGCCCGCACCGGCGGCAGCGGCCCCTGGACCTCGACCTTAAGCCGTGGGCCCACCGCCAGGGCCAGCTCGGCCAGCAGCCCCTGAACCTCCGCCCCCAGGTCGGGCAGGAGCGCCCGCTCCAGACGCAGCCGGCCCGCCTCCAGCCGGGCCAGGTCCAGCAGGTCCCCCACCCGCCGGTCCAGCCGGGCGGCCGCCTCCCGGATGTGCTGGAGATACGCCCCGACCTGGGCCGGCTGGGTCCAGAGGTCGGGGCGGGCCTGCAAGAGTTCGGCAAAGCCGGCAATCAGCTGCACCGGGTGGCGCAGGTCGTGGGCCACCAGCGCCGTCCACTCCTCCCGCAGCCGCTGGACCTCTTTCTCCAAAGTGAGGTCCAGCCCCACCAGGACCACCCCCGGGGTGGGGTCCCCCAGGGCCACCGGGGTGGCCAGCAGCCGGACCGGGCGCGGCGGGCCGTCCGGCCGGCGCAAAAGATACTCCCCTATCACCACCTGGCCGGAGCGGCGGGCCCGGCCGCAGGGCCCCTGGCCGGCCGGCACCGGCTGGCCCGTGGGCGTGAGCAGCTGGGCGCACAGGCGCCACGGCTGCCCCGGCCGGAGCGCCTGCCCGCTCAGCGCCGCAAAGGCCGGGTTGACGTGCCGTAGTCTCCCCTCCCCATCCAGCACCGCCAGCCCCACCGGCGCCGCCCCCAGCACCGCCTCCAACACCGCCCGGGCCCGCGCCTCCTGGGCGTAGAGGCGGGCGTGGGCCAGCAGAACCCCCACGTGGGCGGCCAGCAGGTGGGCCAGGTGGAGGTCGACGGTGGTGAAGGTCCGGCCGGCCCGCTGGTGGGCCACGAAGAGCCCGCCCACCGTCTGGCCCTCCACCTGGAGCGGCACTCCCAGGAGGGCCCGCAACGGCTGGCCGGGGAATACCGGCTGGCCGTGGGCGAGGGCGTCCGGGTCGGTGAGGATCAGAGGCTCGCCGTGGATCACGACCCGCGCCAGCAGGTCACCCCCACCCCCTGGGGGGGTGGGGGGCGAGGAGGTGGCCTGGCCGGCCGGAGACGGGCTGTCGGCGGCCGGGTGGGTGACTTCGAAGGTCTCAGTGAGGCGGCCGGTGGCCAGATCGGCGCCGAGAAGAGCCCTGGCCAGGTCGGCCGCCTGCTGAAGGAGGCGGGCGGGGTCGGTCCCGGCTCTCAGGGTCAGGAGGCCCTGGACGAGGCGTTCCAGGCTCTGGCGCAGCTGCTGCTCGGCGGCGTAGGCCTGGGCGTTGGCCAGAGCGCTGGCGCAGAGGTGGCCGAAGGTCGCCAGGGCCGCCAGGTCGTCAGAGACCGCGCTCAGGGGCCGGTCGGTGGTGAAGGCCAGGACCCCCACCAGCCGGTCGCCGACCAGCAGCGGCAGGGCCACGGCGGTCTGGCCGCCCAGGCGGGCCAGCACGGCCTGAGAGGCGGCCGCGTCCGGCGGGATCTGATCCTGGGCGGCCACCTGGACCGCCCGGGTACGGGCGGCCCGGGCGGTGAGGTAGGGAGCGTCATAGGGCAGCGTGGCGGTGGCCGCCAGGATCTCGGCGGGCACGCCCTGGGCGGCCACCCGGCGCAGCAGGCGCGCGTCCTCATCGGCCAGGAAGACCTGGAGAGCGCGCGCCTGAAGGGTCTCGCCGGCCAGACTGAGCAGGCGGGCCAGGACGGCGTCGGCGTCGAGGGTCTGGACCAGCGTCAGGGCGGCCTCCTGGAGGAGGGCGCGGTCGCGCTCGGCCTGGAGATGGGCGGTGAGGTCGCGCGCCAGAAGCACCCCGTGGCAACCGTCGGGCAGGCGGGCGCCACTGACCTGGACGACGCGTTCAGCGCCCTCGGGCGTGGTGAGCCGGACGGTCAGCACGGTGCCCTCAAAGGGGGGACGCTGGAGGACATTGGGAGCCAGGGTCAGGGGCTGGCCGTGGTGGTCGCGGGCCTGCCAGCGCTGGGCCAGAGCGGCCAGGTGCCGGGAGCCGGGATCGAGACCGGTCAGGAACGGGCGGGCAGCCCGGTTGGCCTGAAGAACCTGACCGTCCCGGTCGACCACCAGGGCAGCATCGGGCAGGTGCTCGAGAAGGGCGGCCAGAAAGGCGCGATGGGCCGCAACCTGGCGAGCCTGGCGCAGCAGGCGGCGGTGCGTCAGCGCGCTCAGAACCAGCAGCCCCAGGAAAAAGAGGGCCAGAACCCCGACCAGCGACGCCGCGAGCGAGGAGGTGTCGGTCACACCCACGGTGGTGAGAGACAGGCAACAGGTCATCGGCTGTTGGTCGTCCCGTCTCGAGGACGGCGCCGCTCACCGCAGGCCGCCGCACTCTGTCATCAGCCAGCAGGGCCAGTCGTCTCCTCACCGGCCGACCGGGCAGCGAGCGTCTTGCAATTCTACCCTGTCTGCTGGCCAGCGTCAATGATATTATCGACCGTGCGGCGAAAAAGTTTAGCCCCTACCGGCCGGTCAGGGTCAAAAGCAGCCCGAAGAGGACCAGGGCCGCCAGCAGGAAAAGCACGACCACCAGCACCGCCAGGATCAGGCGCCAGAGCGAACGCTGCGGTCGTCGACGGGCCATGACACCAGCGCCCGGATCAGGAACTGCGACCAGGTCTCGTGAGCCGCCACCTCGGCCAGCAGCGCCGGCGGGGGGAGGAAACACCCCTCGGTGATGGTCCGATGCTCGCGCACCGTGACCGCCGGCCGCTCCAGGTCCAGCCGGAACACCACCCCGAAATGGACCGCCCCCACCGCATTCGCATCGTCGTTGAGAAAGCCCATGGGCTGCAGCCGGTACGGGGTGGCCACCACCAGCTCCTCGTGGACCTCGCGCTCGGCCGCCGTCTCGACCACTCTGGCCAGCGGCCCCGCGCTGTCCGGGGGATTGACGTGCCCCCCGACGCCGATGGAGTACCGATGGTGCAGGCGCGCCTCGCCCCCGCCGCCGGTGCGCCGGTAGCGGAAGAACCGGTCGCCCCAGCGCAGGACGCAGTAGGGGATGATCTGTTTATAGGCCGGGTCCTGCTCGGCCCGGGCCCGCTCCAGGAAGAACCCGGCCTCGAGCAGCCGCGCGTAGCGCGGATCGGTCGTAAAGCCCTGGAACCGCCCCAGGCGGTCCAGCTCCCGCGCCGGAAAGACCAGAACCTGTTCCCCCTCCATCACGCCTCCCGTCTCATTCTACCCGATCCCCGGTCGCTCAGACGGCCCGGGCCAGCGACAGAAGACGAGCCCCGGCCAGCCGCAGCACCTCCCCGGCCGCCTGCTCCAGCAGGGCCTCGGGCGGCTCGGTGGCGTCCAGCACCCGGAACCGCCGGGGCGACTCGGCCGCCAGCTGCAGAAAGGCGCAGCGGACCGCCCGCTGGAAAGCCAGTCCTTCGCGCTCCAGCCGGTCGGGCGCGCGGTCCCGACAGCGTCGCCAGGCCTCCTCCGGCGCCAGGTCGAGCAGAAAGGTCAGGTCGGGGGTGAGGCCGTCGAGGACGAAGCGGTGCAGGAGTTCGATGAACACCCGGTCCAGCCCCCGGACCAGCCCCTGGTAGACCACGGTCGAGTCGACGAACCGATCGCAGATCACGATCTGGCCGGCGGCCAGCGCCGGCCGGATGACGGTGGCGTAGTGCTGGGCCCGATCGGCGGCGTACAGCAGCAGTTCGGCCGGTGGACAGGGTCCCTCGCCTTCGGGGGCGAGCAGGAGATCGCGGATGCGCGCGCCCAGCGGCGTGCCCCCCGGCTCGCGGGTCAGCCGCACCGGATAGCCCGCCGCCCGCAGGCGCCCGGCCAGCCCCTCGGCCAGAGTGCTCTTCCCCCCACCGTCAACCCCCTCGATGGTGACCAGCAGGCCCGGCCAGACCGGGCCGCCGTTCGCCGAACGGTACGTCATCGGTCCTCCCCGGAGATAGTGTCCGCGGGCCGGATCACCGGCCCTGCATCCTCAGCCTACGGTCCCGCTCCGGAGAGGTCTGTTAAAAGAGACCCGCCTCCCGTTAAAACCGACTAAACCCGCCGACGGTCCTCCCCACGCCGTCCCGCAAGCCGGGGAGACCGCACCCACCGGAGGCGACGATCCCGGCGAAAGCCCCGCCACGCTCAGCGCGGGAACTCTGACGGGCCCACCGGCGTCTCAAAGGAGGACATCCCGGGAGGTGAAGCGCGCTATGCGACCTCTGGTCATCGCTCTGGGAGTTCTCGGCTGCCTGATCCTCGGCCTGCTCTTCGGGATCCTGGCCGGGCCCCGTGTCGAGGGACTGCTCAGCGGTCCGTCCCCGAGCGCTCCCCTGACCGGAGCCGGGGGGCCTTCGCTCGCCCCAGCCGGCGAGACGGAACCGCGAGCCCGGCCCGTGGCGCCGTTCGCCTCCGGTCCAGCGGCCGCCCCGGCGTCACCGATCGAGCCACCGGACAGCCGCCCGGTGGTGGGCGTCAGCCGGGGGCTGGTGGTGACCGGCGAGGGCACGGTGCGGGCTCAGCCCGATCTGGCCGTCCTGACCGTCGGCGTCCAGAGTCAGGCCCCCACCGCTCAGGAGGCCCAGGCCCGCACCAACGCCGCCATGACCGCCGTCATCGAGCGGTTGAAGCGGCTGGGGCTGCGCGACCAGGACCTCCAGACCAGCGGACTGGGCCTGCACCCCCTCCAGGAACGGCCCGGCCAGGTCACCGGCTACCAGGCGGTCAACACCCTGATCGTCCAGGTCGCCGACGTCCGGCAGGCCGGCGCGGTGCTCGACGCGGCCGTCAGCGCCGGGGCCAACACCGCCGGTCCGGTGCGCTTCGGCTTCAAAGACCCCACGGCCCTCCGGCTCCAGGCGCTCACGGCGGCGGTGGCCCAGGCCCGTCAGAAGGCCGAGGCCATCGCCCGCGCCAGCGGGGTCCAGATCCGCCAGGTCGAGGCGGTGGTCGAGGAGGAGAGCGGCCCTCAGCCGCTGTTCCGCGAAGCCGTCCCTATGGCCGCCCCCGCCGCGCCCATCGAGCCGGGCCAGGTGGCCCTGACCGTCCGGGTGCGGGTGGTCTTCGCCATCAGCCCGTAAAGGAGTCATTAAGAAGAACCGGGCCGGGCGTAACGTCGTGCCCCGGCCGGCGTTATACAGGTAGCAATGTCCCGAGGGACCAGGCGTGAGTGCACGTGGGGTGATGGGGATGATGTGGGGGCTCCTCCGATCGCCGACGCTGGGGATTCTCTTCCTGCTCGGGCTGCTCTTCGCCTCACCCCTCCTCTATGACACCCTGACCCGGCCCTGAGAGGCGGTCGGAGGGCACAGGGGGCGAGGGAGTGTCTCCCTCGCCCCCGTCTTTTCTGGCGATGGCGCCCGCTACTCGCCCAGCACGGCCAGCTGCTCGCGGATCTTGGCCAGCTTGTCCTCCAGTTCGGCCAGCCGCGCCCGCTCGCGCTCGACCACCACCGCCGGCGCCTTGGTCAGAAACTCCGGGTCGCCCAGGCGGCCCTGCAGGCGCACAATGTGCTCCCAGGTGGCCGCCGCCTCTTTCTTCAGCCGCTGGCGCTCGGCGGCGATGTCCACCATCCCGGCCAGCGGGAGGTAGAGCTCCACCCCCGCCGCCACCACGTGGACCGCCTGGGTCGGGCGGGTCGGCAGAGCCGTCTCCACCCGCCACGGCTCCACCCCGGCCAGATGCTGGACGATCGGCGCCTCCCGGCGGAGGAGGTCCGGCGCATCGCTGACCGCGATCACCTCGACCCGGCGCGTCGGCTCCACCCGGAACTCGCTGCGGACCGAGCGGATGGCCCGGACGACCTCCATGAGGCGCTCCATATCCCGCTCGGCCGCCTCGTCGGTCGGTCCCGGTGTCGGCCAGGCGGCGATCATCAGGCTCTCGCCCTCGTGCGGCAGGTGCTGCCAGATCTCCTCGGTGACGAAGGGCATAAACGGGTGCAGCAGCCGCAGGAGGGTGTCCATCGTCCGGTAGAGGACGTGCTGGGCGGTGTAGCGGGCCCGCTGGTCGGCGGCGCCGTAGAGGCGGATCTTGGCGATCTCGATGTACCAGTCGGCGAACTCGCTCCAGGCGAAATCGTGCAGAATCCGTCCGGCCTCGCCGAACTCGTACTCCTCCATCAGCCGGGTCACGTCGGCCACCACCCGGCTGAGCCGGCTGAGGATCCAGCGGTCGGCCAGGGTCAGATCGGCCGCGCTGGGGGTGAAGGTCTGGGCCTCGGGGCCCAGGGTCTGGCCGCTCAGCAGGATGAAGCGGCCCATGTTCCAGAGTTTGTTGGCGAAGTTGCGGCTGCCGGCCAGCCGTTCGTCGGTCAGCCGCATATCGTTGCCGGGCGAGGAGCCGGTGATAATGGTGAAGCGCAGGGCATCGGCGCCATACTTCTGGATCACGTCCAGCGGGTTGGCGACGTTGCCCTTCGACTTCGACATCTTCTCGCCCTTCTCGTCGCGCATCAGACCGTGCAGGTAAACGTCGCGGAAGGGCTCTTTGCCGGTGCACTCCAGCCCCATCATGATCATCCGGGCGACCCAGAAGAAGATGATGTCGTAGCCCGTCTCCATGACATCGGTGGGGTAGAAGTAGCGGTAGTCCTCCGTCTCCTCGGGCCAGCCCAGCGTGCTGAAGGGCCAGAGGGCCGAACTGAACCAGGTGTCGAGCACGTCGGGATCCTGGCGCAGGTCGGTGCTGCCGCAGCGCGGGCAGCGGGCCGGGGTCTCGACCTCGACGATGGTCTGGCCGCAGTCCAGGCAGTACCAGACCGGGATCTGGTGCCCCCACCACAACTGGCGCGAGATGCACCAGTCGCGGATGTTCTCCATCCAGTTGAAGTAGATGCGGGTGAAGCGCTCCGGAATGAAGCGGATGCGTCCCTCGCGGACGGCGGCGATGGCCGGCTCAGCCAGGGGTTTAATCCGCACGAACCACTGCTCGGAGAGCCAGGGCTCGACCGGGGTGTCGCAGCGGCTGCAGTGGCCGACCGCGTGCAGGTGGTCCTCGACCCGGACCAGCAGCCCCAGGCGCTCCAGGTCCCGCACCAGCGCCCGCCGGCACTCGTAGCGGTCCATCCCGGCGTAGGGACCGGCGTTCTCGTTCATCTGCGCCTTGGGCGTCAGGACGTTGACCGCCGGCAGCTGATGGCGCCGGCCGATCTCGAAGTCGGTCGGGTCGTGGGCCGGGGTGACCTTGACCGCGCCCGTCCCGAACGCGGGGTCCACCGCCGCGTCGGCCACGATCGGGACGACCCGCCCGACCACCGGCACGATGGCCCGCTGGCCGACCAGGCCCGTGTAGCGCTCGTCTTCGGGGTGGACGGCGATGCCGGTATCGCCCAGGATCGTCTCCGGGCGGGTGGTGGCCACCGTGATGTACTGGCCGGGGATGGCGTCGCCGTGCTCATCGGCCAGCGGGTAGCGGACGAGATAGAGCTTGCCGGGCGTCTCGACGTGCTCGACCTCGAGATCGGAGATGGCCGTCTCGCAGCGCGGGCACCAGTTGATAATGTACTGTCCACGGTAGATCAGGCCCTTGCGGTAGAGGCGGACGAAGGCCTCGCGGACCGCCCGTGACAGGCCGGGGTCCATGGTGAAGCGCTCGCGCGTCCAGTCGCAGGAGGCCCCCAGCCGGCGGAGCTGCATGGTGATGATGCTGCCATACTTCTCCTTCCACTGCCAGACCCGCTCGACGAACTTCTCCCGGCCCAGGTCGAAGCGGGTCAGCCCCTCTCTGGCCAGCTCGGCCTCGACCACGTTCTGGGTGGCGATCCCGGCGTGGTCGGTGCCGGGCAGCCAGAGGGTGGGGTAGCCCTGCATCCGCCGCCAGCGGATCATCAGATCCTGGAAGGCCACGAACATCGCGTGGCCGTGGTGGAGCTCACCGGTGATGTTGGGCGGCGGCATCGCGATGACGAAGGGCTTCCTGGACCAGTCGATCTTCGGCGTAAAATAGCCCCGGCTCTCCCAGAAGGCGTAGAGACGCTCCTCCACTGAGCGGTGGTCGTAGGTACGGGGCATCTCGTGAGCCGCGATCGCCATAGACCTCTCCCCTCAGCAAAAAAGCCCTTCCGCCCCAGGACGGAAGGACCCGTGGTACCACCTGACGGCGGGCAGCTGGCCCGCCCCTCGGACGCGGGAACGGGCAACCCCGGAGAAACCGACCGGCCCAACCGGGCCCTGGGCTCCTCGGCTTCCTCGCGACCTGCACCGGCGACGGCCGCCGGGGCCCTCACCCCCGACCACGCCGGTCGATGGCCGGCCCGCCGCGCGACCGTCCGGCCGGCGTCACGCCACCGGCTTGCCCCGCCGGTCCGGCTATGCTATTATTCTAATGCGCTCGGCCAGCCAAGTCAAGGGAAGCAACCAGGCAGCACCGCTTGCGGGGCTGGCGACACCGCTGGTGTCAAAAAACCCGGCAGCGCCACCAGCGGTGGCGGCGCGGACGCGCAAACACCCGGATCAGAGGTCGCACGCGGTTGGCTGCGACATCCATGGGGTGGTGATAGCGGGCCGGCGCGCCCGAGGGTCGCGTCGGTCTACCAGGCAGTCCAGAACCGAACAGAGCCGGGGTCCAACGTGGAGGGGCAACGTTGAACGCGCTCGGCCAGCACCTCCTGATCGAACTGTACGGCTGCGATCCCGCGGTGCTCGACGATGTGGAGCGGGTTCGCGATCTCATGGTCGGCGCGGCGACCCAGCTCGGTGCCACGATCGTCGCCGAGTTCCACCACAAGTTCCAGCCCTACGGGGTCTCGGTGGTGGTGGTCATCGCCGAGTCGCACCTCTCGGTCCACACCTGGCCCGAGTACCGGTACGCAGCCGTTGATGTTTTCACCTGCAGTCAGGACCTCTCCCCGTCGGATGTCCTGGAATTCATCGTCTCCGGCTTCCGGGCGGAGGCGGTCACCACGCTGGAGGTCAAGCGCGGGCTGCTGGTCGCCCGCCCGGCCGTCCCGCCTTTGACCGAGACCGCCCGCGCCCACTGACTCCGCCCGGCCGGGACAGAGCCTCCTGCGGCGGGACCGCGACCGCTCGGCGGTCCCGAACGCCTGCTGGCTCGCTCGTTATTCGACGCCGGCGGTCTGGCCGGCGTCCGCCCGATCGTGGTCTTCCGCCGACCACGACGTCCTGGCGGCCGGGCCTCAGGTGACCAGGCGCAGCAGGCCCACGATCAGCACGCCCAGCAGGACGGCCACCACACTGCCGGCCAGCCCCCACTGCCGCTCCTGCCAGCTGAAGTAGGCGAGGGCGAGAAAGCCTCCCCCGGCAAAGGCCAGGGCGCTCCCCAGGGTCGACGGCGGCAGCCCGGGCAGGAGAAGGGCCACCACCACAAAGCCCAGCCCGATCATCGCCCAGGTGAGGAGATTGCGCCACAGGGCCTGCCGCAGCGAGAGACCGACGGCGGTGAGCAGGGCGATCACCGCCGCCACCTCCGGGATGAGATGCAGTATCAGCCCGAGGGAGACCAGCAGACCGACCAGCAGGTTCACACCGTAACTGCTGGCGGCGATCGCCCCCTCCAGGAACGAGTGGAACCAGATCCCCAGGGTCGCCACCCAGGCGATCCCCCGCCGACCGGCAAGGTCGAGCCCGACGCGCACGCCCAGAAAGACCGCCAGCCCCGCGCCCGCCCACAGCCCGGCGGGCGCGCCTGCCCGGGCCAGCCCCTCGGGCAGCATCTCCAGAAGGGCCGCGCCCAGAAAGATCCCGGCGGCCAGCGGCAACAGCCAGGGCCAGCGCCGGGCCAGCCGTGCCTCCTCGTCCGGGCCGGGCCTGGACATCGCCACCTCCGCTGGACCACCCACGGTCCAGCGGCCTCGCCGGCACGTTCCGGGCCCGGGGTGCTCACGGCCGGCCCGGAGGCTGGCGGCTACTCGCGCTGGGCTGAGCCGGCGCCCAGCGGCTCGCCGACGGACCGTGGCCCCACCGACCGCCGGACCGTCTGCACCAGCTGGTGGTAGACCTGGGTGGTGGTGATGCTGGCGTGACCGAGCAGGGCCTGGACGTCGCGCAGGGCGCTGTTGCGCGCCAGAAGATCGACGGCGAACGAATGGCGCAGGGTATGCGGGGTGATATCGTCGCCCAGCCCGGCCCGCCGGGCGTACTCTTTGAGGATCAGCCAGAACCCCTGACGGGTGAGGCGTTCGCCCCGGTGGTTGACGAACAGCGCCGGCTCCTCACGACGCCGGACCAGGTGCGGCCGGGCCTGAGCGAGATAACGATGGAGGAGCTCGGCCGTGGCCTCGTCGAAGGGGATGATACGCTCGCGCTCCCGGCGCCCGACACAGCGCACGTAGCGGGAGAGCACCTCGACGTCGTCCAGGTTCAGCGCCACCAGCTCGCTGACCCGCAGCCCGGTGGCGTAGAGCAGCCGGAGCATGGCCGCATCGCGCAGCGCCTCGGGTCCCTGGCGCTGGAGCGGCTGCTGCAGCAGCCGCTCGGCCTCGGCGGGCGTCAGGGTCCGGGGGAGGGTTTTGCCGACCTTGGGGGGCTCGAGGTTCTCGCTCGGATCCTCTGGCAGAAGGCCCTGGGCCACCAGGAAGTGGCAGAAGGATTTCACGGCCGCGATCTTCCGGGCCAGCGTCGCCGGGGCGTACCGCTTTTCCTTCAGCCAGACCAGGAAAGCCACCAGGCGGGACCGGGTCAGGGCCAAGCGGTCGCCCCCCCGTGGCGCGAGGTCGAGGCCATCGCCGGCGAAAGACCGGTCACGGGTCGCGGTGGCGGCCTCCAGGAATTCGCACAGCTGGGACAGGTCGTTCCGGTAAGCGGCGACCGTGTGGGCCGACGCTCCCCGCTCGGTGGCCAGATAGTGCAGGTACCGCTCGATCTCCTGGCGCATCGCCCCCTCCTGGACAGGCCACATCTGTGCGCTCTGCGCGGCCTATTCTAGTTGCCGGCCTCTCGCCTGTCCAGGACTTGGCAATAAGAAGGCGGTTAAAATTCCCGCGGTCAGTCCACCGGGGGCAGGTTCTTGCGCAGGAGCTCGATCCGTTCGAGCGCCAGTCCGGCGCCGATGGCCACGCAGGCCATGGGGTTCTCGGCCACGTAGCAGGGCACGCCGGTCTCCATGGTGAGGAGGCGGTCGAGCCCGCGCAAAAGAGCCCCACCGCCGGTCAGAACGATGCCCCGGTCGATCACGTCCGAAGCCAGCTCCGGCGGCGTCTGCTCCAGCACCTGGCGGGTGACAGCCACGATGGCCTGCAGAGGCTCGCTCAGCGCCTCGCGGATCTCGCTGGAGCGAACGGTGATGGTCCGGGGCAGACCGCCGACCTGGTCGCGGCCCCGCACCTCCATCGTCAACTCCTCATCGAGCGGCAGGGCCGAGCCGATCTGGATTTTGATCTCCTCGGCCATGCGCTCGCCGATCATCAGGTTGTACTTGCGTTTGATGTAACTGGCGATGGCCTCGTCCATCTTGTTGCCAGCCACCCGCACCGAGGCCGAGACCACGATGCCGTTGAGGGAGATGACCGCCGCCTCGGTGGTGCCCCCGCCGATGTCCACCACCATGTTGCCGGCCGGGAGATGAATGGGGATCTTGGCGCCGATGGCCGCCGCCAGCGGCTCCTCGATGAGATAGGCCACCCGCGCCCCGGCCTGGATGGCCGCGTCGTGGACCGCCCGCCGCTCGACGCTGGTCACCCCCGCCGGGACACAGACCATCACCTCGGGCGCGAGGATATTGAACCGTCCGCGCACCTTGCGCAGGAAGTAGCGGAGCATCGCCTCGGTGATGACGAAGTCGGCGATGACCCCATCGCGCATCGGCCGGATGACGGTGATCGAGCCCGGGGTCCGCCCCAGCATGGCCAGGGCCTCTTTACCGACGGCGACGATGCTGTTATCGCTGTTGTGCAGGGCCACGACCGAGGGTTCCTGCAGGACGATCCCGCGCCCCCGCACATAGACCAGGACGTTGGCCGTCCCCAGGTCGATGCCGATCTGCTGGCGAAACATGCACCCACACCCTGAGCCGTCTTCTGAGTGAATCCGGGACCGGAGACAGAAGCACTCCCCACGGGCCGGCAGCCCGGCCCGGCGGCCAGCGCGCGGCTTATTCTACCACGTTATCTCAGGGGACGCTACGCGCCGCCTCTTCCCAGCCCCGGGCCGGGGCTGCGCCGGGTCTGGGGCGCCGGCCGGGAGACGACTGGCCCGGATGGGGGAAGATCAGGAGAGCGGCGCGCCGGAGGCCAGGACCGTCGCCGCCGGGGTCTCGGCCGGGACGCGCCAGATGCGGGCCCCCAACTGAGCCAGTTTGCGGTCGAGCGCCTCGTAGCCCCGGTCGACATGGTGGATGTCCAGCACCTCGGTCACCCCCTTGGCCACCAGACCGGCCAGGATGAGGGCCGCCCCCGACCGGATGTCCAGCGCCCGCACCGGGGCGCCCCGGAGCGGTGTGGGTCCCTCGATGGTGGCGGTCTGGCCCTGGACGCTGATGCGGGCGCCCAGTTTGCGCAGCTCCGCGGTGTACTGCAGCCGGTCGTCGAAGACCCGCTCGTGGACCAGGCTGGTGCCGACCGCCTGGGTCAAAAGGACGGCGAAGGCGGCCTGGAGATCGGTGGGGAAGCCGGGATAGGGAAGGGTCTGCAGTTCGACCGCCCGGAGCGGTCCCCGGGCGGTGACCCGGTACCAGGTCGGTCCCTCCTCGACCTGGGCGCCGACCTCCAGGAGTTTATGGGTCAGCGGGTCCATGTGGGCCGGACAGACGTTCTCGATCACCACCTCGCCGCCGGTCAGGGCCGCAGCGATGGCGAAGGTCCCGGCCTCCAGGCGGTCGGGCAGCACTGTCAGCCGGACCCCCCGCAGACGGGAAACGCCCTCGACCTCGATCAGGCTGCTGCCGGCGCCGTGGATCCGCGCCCCCATCTGCACCAGGGCCTCGGCCAGCGCCACCACCTCGGGCTCGGCCGAGGCGTGCTTGATCACCGTTCGCCCCTCGGCCAGACAGGCGGCCATCAGCAGGTTCTCGGTGCCGGTGTGGCTGGGGTAGTCCAGGTAGATCTTCTGGCCCACCAGGCGGGGGGCGCGCAGACTGTAGAGGCCCTCGTTCAACGTGACCTCGGCGCCCATCGCCTGGAAGCCCTTGATATCCACATTCACCGGGCGCCGGCCGATGGCGCAGCCGCCGGGGTGGGGAGCCCGGGCCTGGCCGCAGCGGGCCAGGAGAGGACCGGTCAGGAGGAATGAGGCCCGCATCCGCCGGGCCAGGGCCACCGGCAGGTCGGTCGTGCGCAGGGTGGCGGCCCGGATCACCACCCGGTGGGCGGCCTCATCCAGTTCGACCGCGCAGCCCAGGTGGGCCAGGAGCAGGGCCATCGTCCGCACGTCCTCGACCATGGGGACGTTTTCGAGGACGCACTCCTCCTCGGTCAGGAGCGCGGCCGCCATGAGCGGCAGGGCGGCGTTCTTCGCCCCATTGACCGCGACCGTGCCGCGCAGGCGGCACCCCCCGACGATCACCAGTTTCTCCATCGACCCCACCCCCAGGGGCGAGATAGCCGCGGTCGGGCCGCCGATCCGGCGCTCAGCCGCCGGTCGGCGGGGGCGCCCCCGCGGGCCGTGCCCGGCGGGCCACCCGCAGCCGCACCTGCGACCGCCGCAGGGCCGCCTCGGCCCGGGCCAGGTCCACCGCCGGGCCCTTCTGGGCCAGGAGCGCGCGGGCGCGCTCCATCGCCGCCTGAGCCCGGGCCACGTCGATCTCCTCGGCCCGCTCGGCGGCGTCCGCCAGGACGATGACCCGGTCGTGGTGGACCTCCAGGAACCCGCCGTGGACCGCCAGGACGATCTCCTCGCGTCCCTTGCGCAGCCGCATCTCCCCCGGCTCCAGCAGGGTGAGGAGCGAGGTGTGCCGGGGCAGGATGGTGATCTGGCCCAGGGCGCCGGGCGCGGTGACCGCGTCCACCTCGTCGCTGTAGACCACCCGTTCGCCGGTGATGATCTCCAGGTGCAGCGGCATCTACTTCATCCTCTCGGCCCGTTCGACCACCTCGTCGATCGTCCCGGCCATGTAGAAGCACTGCTCGGGGATGTCGTCGTGCTTGCCCTCCAGGATCTCCTTGAAGCCGCGCACCGTCTCCTGGACCGGGACGTAGACGCCGGGCCGGCCGGTGAAGGCCTCGGCCACGAACATCGGCTGGGAGAGGAAGCGCTGGATCTTGCGGGCCCGGGCCACCGTCAGCTTGTCTTCCTCAGACAGCTCCTCCACGCCCAGGATGGCGATGATGTCCTGGAGGTCCTTGTAGCGCTGGAGCACCCGTTGCACGCCCCGTGCCACCTCGTAGTGCTCCTGACCGACGATCCGCGGGTCCAGGATGCGCGAGGTCGAGGCCAGCGGGTCCACCGCCGGGTAGAGCCCCAGTTCGGCGATCGAGCGGTCGAGCGAGATGACCGCGTCCAGGTGGCCGAAGGTGGTCACCACCGCCGGGTCGGTGTAGTCGTCGGCCGGGACGTAGATCGCCTGCACCGAGGTGATCGACCCGCGCCGGGTGCTGGTGATCCGCTCCTGCAGCTGGCCCATCTCGGTGGCCAGCGTCGGCTGGTAACCGACCGCCGAGGGCATCCGGCCCAAAAGCGCCGAAACCTCGGCGCCGGCCAGGGTGAAACGGAAGATGTTGTCGATGAAGAGGAGCACATCGCGCCCCTCGTCGCGGAAGTACTCGGCGAAGGCCAGCCCGGCCAGGCCCACCCGCAACCGTACCCCCGGCGGCTCGTTCATCTGGCCGAAGACCAGCACGGTCTTGGAGATGACGCCGGAGTTCTTCATGTCCCACCAGAGCTCGTTGCCCTCGCGAGAGCGCTCGCCCACGCCGGCGAAGACCGAGTAGCCGCCGTGCTGGGTGGCCACGTTGCGGATGAGCTCCATAATCAGGACCGTCTTGCCGACCCCGGCCCCGCCGTAGATCCCGACCTTGCCCCCGCGGGTGAAGGGGGCGATGAGGTCGATGACCTTGAGGCCCGTCTCGAACATCTGGGCCTCGACGCTCTGCTCCTCGAAGCTGGGGGCCGGCCGGTGGATCGGGTAGCGCAGGTCGGTCTCGACCGGGCCCAGGCCGTCGATGGGCTCGCCCAGCACGTTGAACAGCCGGCCCAGGGTGGCCGGGCCGACCGGCACCGAGATCGGCCGGCCGGTGTCCACCGCCCGGGCGCCCCGGCGCAGCCCGTCCGTGGTGTCCATGGCCACGCAGCGGACCCAGTTGTTCCCCAGGTGCTGCTCGACCTCGACCACCAGCTTCCGTCCGTCGGCGTCGATCTCCACGGCGTTCAAAAGCGCCGGCAACTGGTCCGGCGGGAACTCGATGTCCACCACCGGCCCGATCACCTGAACCACACGTCCAACCGCACCCTCTGCCATCTGTCCTCCCCGGCCAGGGCCACCCCTGGCCCTCTGTCCACACAATTCAGCCCGCCGTGGCCTGGCGCAGCGCCTCGGCTCCCGAGGCGATCTCCAGCATCTCTTTGGTGATGCTGGCCTGGCGGGTCTTATTGTAACTCAGGGTCAGATCGCGGATGATGTCGCGGGCGTTCTGGGTCGCATTGTGCATCGCCACCATCCGCGCGCTGTGCTCGCTGGCGATGGCCTCCAGCACCGCCTGGTAGACCTGCACCTCGACGAAGCGCGGCAACAGCTGCCCCAGCACCGTCTGGGGGTCCGGCTCGTAGAGGTAGTCGAGATAACGGCTCTCGAACTCCGCCGGGGGCTGGACCGGCAGGAGCTGACGCCGGAAGGGGCGCTGGACCAGCGTCGAGACGAACTGCGTGTAGAAGAGGTGGACCTCGTCCACCTCCTCCCGGATGTAGGCGTCCATGACGATCCGGGCGATGGGCGCCGTGTCCACCAGCGCCGGCCGGTCGCCCAGCTGGCTGAACTCGGCGGCGATGGGCAGGCCGTGCCGCAGACACCAGTCCCGCCCCTTGCGGCCGATGACCACCAGGAAGTAGGGGAGATCGCGCTCCTGCAGGTAGCGCACGGTGTGGCGGATGATGTTGGTGTTGAGCGGACCGCAGAGCCCGCGGTCGGTGGTCAGGAGCACGACCCCGATCCGGCGGGCCGGCCGGCGCCGCAGGAGCGGCGGCAGCTCCTCGGTGGCCGGTCGGGCGGCCGCCAGGGCGGCGATCAGGTCGGCCAGCCGGTCGGCGTACGGACGCGAGGCCAGGACCGCCGCCTGGGCCCGCCGCATGCGGGCCGCCGCCACCATCTCCATCGCCTTGGTGATCTGGGCGACGTTCCGGACGCTCCGGATCCGCCGGCGGATCTCACGCAGGCTGGGCATCGCACCATCCCTCCCCGGGCGGGGCCTCGGTCACCCCTCGCCGGCTCAGTAGACCCCGGCGGCCTTGAACTCCTCGATGGCCCGCCGCAGGGCGGCGATCGTCTCGTCGGTCAGGACCTTCTGCTCGCGGATGGCCTGCCCGACCTCGGGGTGCTGGGCCCGCATGAACTGCAGGAAGGCCCGCTCGAAATCGCGGACCTTGGCCACCGGCACATCGTCGAGGTAGCCGTTGGTCACCGCGAAGATGACCATCACCTGCTCCTCGAACGGCATCGGCTCGTACTGCGGCTGCTTGAAGATCTCCTGGATGCGCTGGCCGCGCTCCAGCTGAGCCCGCGTGGCCCGGTCGAGCTCGGCCCCGAACTGGGCGAAGGCCGCCAGTTCGCGGTACTGGGCGAAGTCCAGCCGCAGCCGGCCGGCCACCTGCCGGTAGGCCCGGTACTGGGCCTTGCCGCCCACCCGCGAGACCGAGAGCCCCACGTTGATGGCCGGGCGGATGCCGGCGTAGAAGAGGTCGCTCTCCAGGAAGATCTGGCCGTCGGTGATCGAGATGACGTTGGTCGGGATGTAGGCCGAGATGTCGTTGGCCTGGGTCTCGATGATCGGCAGAGCCGTCATCGAGCCGCCGCCGTGGGCCTTGTCCAGTTTGCAGGCCCGCTCCAGCAGGCGCGAGTGCAGGTAGAACACATCGCCCGGATAGGCCTCGCGCCCCGGCGGCCGGCGCAAAAGCAGCGAGATCTGCCGGTAGGCCCAGGCGTGCTTGGTCAGATCGTCGTAGACGATGAGGACATCGCGGCCGTTGTCCAGGAACTCCTCGCCCATCGCGCAGCCGGCGTAGGGGGCGAGGTACTGCAGAGCGGCCGGCTCATTGGCGTTGGCGGCCACCACGATGGTGTGCTCCAGCGCCCCGTAGCGCTCGAGGGTGGCCACGGTCTGGGCGACCTTGGAGGTCTTCTGGCCGATGGCCACGTAGATGCAGATGACGCCGGTCCCCTTCTGGTTGATGATGGTGTCGATGGCGATGGCGGTCTTGCCGGTGCTGCGGTCGCCGATGATCAGCTCGCGCTGCCCCCGGCCGATGGGGATCATCGAGTCGATGGCCTTGATCCCGGTCATCAGCGGGGTGTTGACCTCCTCGCGCATCACCACATTGGGGGCGATCCGCTCGACCGGGCGGAACCGGGTGGCCCGAATGGGCCCCTTGCCGTCGATGGGCTCGCCCAGGGCGTTCACCACCCGGCCGATCAGCTCCTCGCCCACCGGCACCTGGACGATCCGGCCGGTGGTGCGCGCCTCGTCGCCCTCCTTGATCGCGTCCTCCCGGCCCAGCAGCACCACGCCGACCGTCTCCTCCTCCAGGTTGAGGGCCAGGCCCACCACCGCCGGCTCGGCCTGGGCGCTGCCGGCCGGATAGAACTCGATCAGCTCGCTGGCCATGGCGTTGGCCAGCCCGTGGACGCGGGCGATCCCGTCGTGGACCTCGATGACGGTGCCGACGTTGACCGCCGTCACCGGGGCCCCAAAGCGCTCGATCCGCTCTTTCAGAATGCTGGCGATCTCTTCGGCACGAACAACCATGGGGTGCGCTCTCCCTCCCTCACTGCCAGCGGCCTCAGCCGGCCTCGACCAGATGCTGGCGCAGAGCGGCCAGGCGTCCGGCCACACTGGCGTCGATCAACTGGTCATCGATCCGGACCACCACCCCGCCCAGGATCCGGGGGTTGACCTGGTGCCGGAGGACGACCCGCTTGCCGACAAGCGTCTCCAACCGACGGGCCAGACGCTCCTTTTCCTCGTCGGTGAGGTCGACCGCCGTCTGCACCGTGGCGACGACCACCCCCTGAGCGGCCAGCACCAGCCGTTCGAACTCGTCCACCACCGCGTGGACGAACGCCGGCTCGAACCGGTGTCGTTCGATGAGCACGTAGACGAAGTTGCGACAGAGCGGGTCGAAATCGGCCAGCGCCTCCTCAACAACCCGCCGCTTCTCGGCCAGAGGCACCTTGGGCGCGTCCAGCAGGGCGTGGACCTCCGGGTCGTCGGCCAGCCGGGCGACCAGCCGCAGGGCCTCCAGCCATTGCTGAGGGTCGCGCTGTTTCTCCTGAGCCAGACTGAAGAGCGCCTGGGCGTAGCGACGGGCCACCGCCGGCATCGCCTACCCCCTGCCCAGCCGCGGGGTCTCGGCCAGCACCCGGTCGATCAGGTCCGCGTGGGCGGAGCGGTCGAGCGAGCGCTCGATGACCTTGCTGGCGGCCAGAATGGCCAGATCGGCCACGTAGGCGCGGAGTTCGGCCAGCGCCCGCTCGCGGTCGCGCTCGATCTGCTCGCGCGCCCGGGCCAGAAAGGCCTCGGCCTCGCGCTGGGCCCGCTCCTGGGCCTCCTGGCGGAGACGTTCCGCGGCCTGGGTGGCGTTGGCGATGATCGCCTGGGCCTCACGGCGCGCCTGCTCCAGGCGCTGTTTGAACTCCTCCTCCATCCGGGCGGCCTCGCGATTGATCTGCTCGGCCCGCTCCATGCTCTCGCGGATCCGGGCCGCCCGCTGGTCGAGCAGGTTGAGGATCGGCCGATAGGCCACCACCCGCAGCAGGGCCAGCAGCAACAGGAAGTTGATGAGCTGGGCGATGAGTCCGGTCGCGTTGATCCCCAGTGCTTCCACCGTCTCACACTCCTCGGCTCGCCTGACGACCCCGCCGGGCCCACCAGGCAGGTCTTCCACGGGCGCCCGTGGGTGGCGTCACCCACCCACGGGCCAGGATTCCGGCTCAGGCAACGAACTTGATGATCAGGGCGACGACGAGGGCGTAGATCGCGATCGCCTCGGCGAACGCGATGCCCAGGATCATGTTAACCCGGACGGCCGGCTCCGCCTCGGGGTTGCGCCCGAGGGCCTCCATGGCCTTGCTCACCAACATCCCGATCCCCAACGCCGGGCCGATCGCGCCGATGCCGATGGCCAAGGCCGTTGCCAGGAGCCGCACGCCTGCATCCGTCATCTCTCGTCCTCCCTTCTGCGAGATAGTCCACCACCGCCCCACTCAGCCCGGCCGCCCGACGCGGCCAGGCGCAGCGGTGTCGCTAGTGATGATGGTCTTCCCGGGCCTCCTCGCCCCCGTGGTGCGTCGTCGCCACGGTCACAAACACCAGCGTCAGCATCGCAAAGATGAAAGCCTGAATGAAGCCGACAAACAGCTCCAGGCCCAGGAACGGCACCACCGCCACCCAGGGGATCAGGAAGGCGATGACCGCCAGCAGCACCTCGCCGGCGAAGATGTTCCCAAACAACCGGAAACTGAACGAGACGAACTTGGCCAGTTCGCTGATGAACTCCAGCAGACCGACAAACAGCCCGATGATACCCCCCCGGATATTAAAGAACCGGGAGAGGTAGGCCCCCCAGCCCAGGGTGCTGATGCCGTAGTACTGGGTGGCCAGGACCGAGGCGATGGCCAGCGCCAGGGTGGTGTTGAGGTCGGTGTTGGCCGACCGGAAGAGCGGCACCAGAATCCGCTCGTGATGCGGACCCTCGTGCCAGAGACCGATGGTCCCGAACCCCGGCAGCAGCCCCAGCCAGTTGGCCGTCAGCACGAAGAGGAAGATCGTGGCCACCAGCGCGAAGACCCGCCGGCCCATCTGCGGACCGGCCACGCTCTCCACCAGGTTGAGCAGGGCCTCGATGATCACCTCGGCCAGATTCTGCCAGCGCCCGGGCACCAGGTCGAGCCGGGCCGTGGCCCGCCAGAAGAAGGCCACCAGGACCAGCATCGTCAACCAGGTGGCCGTCATCGTGTTGGTGATAGGGATCCCGGCGACGGTGAAGAGCACCTCGGCCGGGAGCTGGACATGGGCCATCGGCACCGGGAAGAGGACGGCGCCGACCACCGCCAAAAGGAGCAGGGCGATCCCCAGAACCAGCAGACGGCTCTGCACCTATTCGTCCTCCTGGCGCGGAGTGGTGCTGGGGGGCGGACTCTCGACCTGGGCCAGACGCGCGAACGCCGCCGCCACCACCCGGTAGACGGCGGCCGAGCCGACCAGAATACCCACCAGCGACAGACAGAGCGTCGCCAACGGCCGGGAACCCAGAACCGTATCCAGCACCAACCCGACCCCCAGCCCGCCGATCACCGCCAGGGCCAGGATGACCATCAGTCGGGCTGCCAGCCGGATGGGCTGCGTCTCATCGACTCTCATTCCTCAGGCTCGCCGGCCAAACGCGCCTTGGAGTATAACATACGGGGGAAGAGGGCAGCAACTATGCGGGGCGTCGGTCTCAACTCCCGCCCCCAGCGACCGCCGGGGTTCTCGCGACAGGGGGCTCCCCTTCTCCAGTCCCCACCGGGCGGGTGCGCCTCTTCCGGGAGACGATGGTCCATCTGATCGGCACCGACTATTTCGGCCAACGCCACCTGGCCGCGCTGCGCCAGGCGCTGGGCGACGAGACCGTGGCGGCGATGAACACCACGGTCTTCGAGGGACCGCGCCTGGACGTGGCCGCCCTGCGGACCGTCTGCGACACCCTTCCCTTCCTCAGCCCCCGCCGGCTGGTCATCGTCCGGCGCCTCTTCGCCTGGCTCGGCCAGAGCGGCGAGGGCCGGGAGGCCAGCGCCGCCCGGCGCGAGGTCGAGCAGGCGCTCCTGGCCTATCTTCCCCAGCTGCCCGCGACCACCGACCTGGTCTTTCAGGAGGAGGAGCCGCCCCGCGCGGGGGCGCTTCTGGCCTACATCGAAGCCCACGGCACGGTGGTCGCGCCGCGGACGCTCCGGGGCGAGGAGCTCACCGACTGGATCGCCCACCGGCTGGCCGAGGAGGGCTGCCGGGCCAGCCCGGAGGCGGTGCAGCTCCTGGCCACCTCCGCCGGCGAGGACCTGGCCGCCCTGGACCGGGAGATCGTCAAGGTGGCCACCTACGCCGCCGGCCAGACGCTGACCGCCGAGGCGGTCCGCCGCCTGGTCCCCGACGCCCGCCAGGCCGATATCTTCGACCTGGTCGACGCCCTGGGCCGCCGTGACCGGGTCACCGCCCTGCGGGCCCTGCGGCAGCTGCTCCAGGAGGGCGAGCCGCCGGCCTACATCCTGGTCATGCTGGGGCGCCAGCTCCGCCTGCTCCTCCAGGCGCGGGAGCTCTACGACCAGGGCCGGCGGGAGCGCGAGATCGCCAGCGCCCTGCACCTCCCGCGCTTCGTGGCCGAGAAACTGACCCGCCAGGCCGCCCACTTCCGGCGCGAGCCCCTTCTGCGCCTGCTGCGGGCGCTGGTGGCCCTGGACGCGGCCCTTAAGAGCGGCCAGATCGACGGCGCGCTGGGGCTGGAGCTCTTTCTCCTCGAGGCCCTGAGCGGTCCGACCGGGGCCCGCTCTACAGCAGCCGGCGGATAACCGCCACCACCCTGCCCTGGATGCGCACCTCCTCCGGCCGGACGTAGATGGGCGCCATACTGCTGTTGGCCGGCTGGAGGCGGATGCGATCGGCCTCGCGGTAGAAGCGCTTGAGGGTCGCCTGGCCCTGGCCGGTGGGCGAGTCGTAGAGGAGCGCCACCACGATGTCGCCGTTCTCGGCCGTCTCCTGCGGCCGGACGATCACCAGGTCGCCGTCGTCGATGAGGTCCTCGATCATCGACTTGCCCTTGACCAGCAGGGCGTAGGCGCCCTCGCCGGCCAGATCGGCCTCGAGGGTGATGGTCTCGGGGTGACCGGGCAGCGCCTCGATCGGCTCGCCGGCGGCGATCCGCCCGACAATGGGCACCGCCACCGTCGTCGCGCTGCGCACCGGCTCGGTCAGTTCGATTCCCCGCGAGACCTCGCGGTCACGCCGCAGGAAGCCCAGTCGCTCCAGAATGGTCAGGTTATAGTCGACCACCGAGGTCGAACTGATCCCGCAGCCGCGCCCGATCTCGCGGATGGTCGGTGGATAGCCACGCTCGGCGATGAAGCGGCGGATAAAGGCCAGGATCTTCTGCTGACGTGGCGAGAGCCGGCCCTCCGACACCAGCGCCGTGCTCATATGCCCCCCTCTCCAGGCCGCACAACACGAACCTTTGTTCTACGGCCCGATTGTAGACGGTCGGGGCGCGCTTGTCAATAGGGACGGCGGTCGGTATAATGGCCCCGCTGCGATCACGGGAGTGGCGGCATGATCCGAACGACCGATCTGGAATGGCTGACCGATGGCACCGTGACCTCACCGCTGGGCTTTCAGGCCGGGGCCGTGGCGGCCGGCCTGAAGAAGAGCGGCGGCCTCGACCTCTGCCTCATCGCCTCCGACACCCCCTGTGCCGCCGCCGGTGTCTTCACCACCAACCGGGTGCAGGCCGCCCCGGTGCGCCTGGACCGCGAACGGCTGCAGAAGGCCCGGGCCCAGGCTATCGTGGTCAACAGCGGCAACGCCAACGCCTGCACCGGCCCCCAGGGCGACGAGGACGCCCGGGAGATGGCCCGTCTGGCCGCCGCCCGGCTCGGGCTGGCCGAGGACCTGGTGCTGGTGGCCTCGACCGGTGTCATCGGCGTGCCGCTGCCGATGGATCGGATCCGCGAGGGGATCGCCCGGATCACGGTGGGACCCGATGGCGGGGCCCTGGCCGCCCAGGCCATCATGACCACCGACACCCGCCCCAAAGCCGGGGCGGTCCGCCTGGAGATCGCCGGCCGGCCGGTGACCATCGGCGGGATCGCCAAGGGCGCCGGGATGATCCATCCCCACATGGCCACGATGCTGGCTTTTCTCACCACCGACGCCGCCGTGGACCCCGCCTGGCTCAACACCGCCCTGCGCCAGGCGGTCGACCAGTCGTTCAACCAGATCAGCGTGGACGGCGACACCAGCACCAACGACACCGTCCTCATCCTGGCCAACGGCCAGGCCGGAGCCCCGCTCCTCCACAGCGCCAGCCCGGAGGCGCCGGCCTTCCAGGCGGCGCTCGAGGCCCTCTGCGGCGAACTGGCCAAGATGATCGCCCGCGACGGCGAGGGGGCGACCAAACTGATCGAGGCGGTGGTCGAGGGCGCGGCCAGCCTGGCCGACGCCCGCCGGGCCGCCCGGGCCATCGTCAGCTCGAACCTGATCAAGGCCATGGTCTACGGCAACGATCCGAACTGGGGGCGCATTCTCTGCGCGGTGGGCTACAGCGGGGCCGCCGTCGACGAACGGCGGGCCGAGGTCTGGATCGGCGACGTCCTGCTCTTCCAGGATGGCCGGCCGGTGCCAGCCGACCGCGAGGCCGCCCGCGCCGCCCTCCAGGGGCCCGAGGTGCATCTGCGGGTCCACCTGCACCTGGGCCCGGCCCGGGCCACCGCCTGGGGCTGCGATCTGACCGAGGGCTACGTGGAGATCAACGCCAAATACACGACCTAGAGGGTGGAGAGATGGCGGCGGAGACCACCCCGGAGACGGGCCAGCACCTGGTGCAACTCCTGGCCGAGGCCCTGCCCTACATCACCCAGCTGGCCGGCAAGACCGTCGTCGTCAAGATCGGCGGCAGCACGCTCGGCCAGCACGATACCACGCTGCAGGACGTGGTCACGCTCAAAAACCTGCACATCAACGTGGTCCTCGTCCACGGCGGCGGCTCGCTCATCACCGACTGGCTGAACCGCCTCGGCAAAGAGGCCCGCTTCATCGACGGTCTGCGGGTGACCGACGCCGAGACGATGGACATCGTGACCATGACGCTGGCCGGCAAGGTCAACAAAGACCTGGTGGCCACCCTGCAGGCCCTGGGCGGCCGGGCGGTCGGGCTGAGCGGGGTGGACGGTGGGCTGCTGCGGGCCGATCCGCTCAACCCCCTCCTGGGAGCGGTCGGGCTGGTCCGCCAGGTCGATCTCACCCCGGTCCGGCTGCTGAGCGAGGCCGGCTACATCCCGGTGATCGCCCCCATCGCCCTGGGCGAGAACGGGCAGCTCCTGAACCTCAACGCCGACACCGCCGCCGCCGAGATCGCCATCGCCCTGGGGGCCGAGAAACTGATCTTCCTGACCGATGTGCCGGGCATCTGCGACGCCGAGGGGCGGCTCCTCTCGCAACTGACCGCCTCCCAGACGCGGGCCCTCATCGCCCAGCGGGTGATCCGCGGGGGGATGATCCCGAAGGCCGAGGCCTGCCTGCGGGCCATCGGCGCCGTCAACCGCACCCACATCATCGACGGCCGGGTGCCCCACGCCCTCATTCGCGAGCTCTTCACCACCATCGGTGTGGGCACGATGATCGTGCCCGACTGAGCCCAGAAGGAGCGCCGGAATGTCGCACTGGCTGGAGCTGGAACAGAAGTACTACATGCGCACGTTCAACCGTCTGCCGGTCGTGCTGGTCCGGGGCGAGGGCACCCGCGTCTGGGACGAGAACGGCCGGTGCTACCTGGACATGGTGGCCGGGATCGCCGTCAACGTCCTGGGCCACTGCCACCCGGCGGTGGTCGAGGCCCTCACCCGCCAGGCCCGCACCCTCATCCACACCAGCAACCTCTACTACACCATCCCCCAGCTGGAGCTGGCCGAACTGCTCATCAACCACTCCTGCGCCGACCGCGTCTTCTTCGCCAACAGCGGCGCCGAGGCCAACGAGGGGGCGATCAAACTGGCCCGCAAGTACGGCCGCCTCCACCGCCACGGCGCCTACGAGATCATCACCGTGACCGGCTCGTTCCACGGCCGGACGCTGGCCACCCTGGCCGCCACCGCCCAGCCCAAGTACCAGGAGCCGTTCGCGCCGATGCCCGAGGGGTTCCGCTCCGTGCCCTTCAACGACCTCGAGGCCCTCCAGGCCGCCACCACCGAGCGGACCTGCGCCGTGCTGCTGGAGGTGGTCCAGGGGGAGAGCGGCGTCCACCTGGCCGACGGCGACTACCTGCGCGGCGTCCGGGCCTGGTGCGACCAGCACAACCTGCTGCTGATCCTGGACGAGATCCAGACCGGCATGGGCCGGACCGGCCGCTTCCTGGCCTACGAGCACCACGGCATCGAGCCCGACATCTTCACCATGGCCAAGGGGCTGGCCGGCGGGGTGCCCATCGGCGCGGTGCTGGCCAAGGAGCGGGCCGCCGTTTTCACCCCCGGCGACCACGGTTCGACCTTCGGCGGCAACCCGCTGGCCTGCGCCGCCGGCGTGGCCACCGTCCGCACGATCCTGGAACAGGATCTGGCCGCCCACAGCGCCCGCGTCGGCCGCTACCTGCTGGAGCAGCTGCGGGCGCTCCAGACCCGCCAGCCGGCCATCGCCCAGGTGCGCGGGCTGGGACTGATGGTGGCTTTCGATCTGACCACCGACCGGGCGGCCGAGGTGGTGCGGGGCGCCCTCCAGCGCGGGCTCATCCTCAACAACACCGGGCCCCGGACCATCCGGATGGTTCCGCCCCTCATTCTCACCGAGGCCGAAGTCGACGAGGCCGTGGCCATCATCGCCGAGACGCTGGCTGACCTGCCGGCTGCCTGACGGCCAGAAAGGCGAGCGGTGCGTCTCCCGGCCACCCCGGCACCGAAGTTGCACCAGGCCCTCCTCCCGGTGCGCGGGGGGCAGCGCGATGATCGTGCGGCAGCGGGCCACGGTTCTGGACACCTTTCTTCTGCAAGCCATCCTCCCCTGGCTGGCCGACTGGGGAGTCGCGCCGCTCATCCGGCTGCTGACCCGCTACTGGTCGGTCCGCGCCCCGGCGCCGGCGGCCGGCGACCGGCGGGCGCCGAGCAGTCCCCCCACGGTCGTGGACTGGCGGGCGACGGCCGATCCCCGCTGAGGGCTGGCCGATGAATCCCGCGGCCCCCCTCACCCCGGCCGACCGGGTGGCGGCGCTGCTGGCCACCATCCGCTGGCCGCGCGACTTCCGCGAGGCCGCCCGCTGGCAGCGCGACCTGGCGCGAAAGGTCATCCGCGAGGACCGCTTTGAAAAACTCGAGCGCATCGCCGGGGTCGACGTCGCCTTTCCCGCCCCCGACCGGGGCCGGGCGGCGGTGGTGGTCTGCTCCTACCCCGATCTCCTCACCCTGGAGACCGCGCTGGGCGAGGCCGGCGACCTTCTGCCCTACCGGCCGGGTTTTCTGGCCTTCCGGGAGATCCCGGCCATCCTCGAGGCCTACCGCCGGCTGAGCGTCGAACCCGACCTGCTCATCGTCGACGGCCACGGCCTGGCCCACCCGCGCCGGCTGGGGATCGCCAGCCATCTGGGGGTGCTGCTCGACCGCCCCACCATCGGCTGCGCCAAGTCGCTCCTGACCGGTCGGCACGGGCCGCTCGGCGAGGAGGTCGGCGCCCAGAGCGATATCATCGACGATCACGAGGTCGTCGGCCGGGCGGTCCGCACCCGTCGGGGCAGCCAGCCGGTCTACGTCTCCATCGGCCACCGGGTGAGTCTGGAGACCGCGGTCCAGATCGTCCTGCGTTGCTGTCGGGGCTATCGTCTGCCCGAGCCGACGCGCCGGGCCCACCTGGCGGTGAGCGGCCGGCGCTGAGGTCAGGGGCGCAGAGCGCGGTCGAGCAGGTCGGCGATGTGGAGCACCGGCAGCCGCGCCCCGGCCTGGCGCAGGTGGGCCTGGACCTGCAGCAGACAACCGGGGTTGGCGGTGACCACGGCCGCCGCCCCGGTCGCCAGCACCGCCTGGGCCTTCTCCCGCCCCAGCACCGCCGCCATCGCCGGCTGGAGGAGGTTGTAGAGGCCGGCACTGCCACAGCAGCGGTCGGCCGCCGCCATCTCCACCAGCCGGAGTCCGGGGACCGCCTGGAGGAGCTGGCGGGGCGGCTGGCGCACCCGCTGGGCGTGGGCCAGGTGGCAGGGCTCCTGGTAGGTCACCGTCAGGGGAAGCGGCCCCAGGGCCGGCTGCAGCCGGTCCAGACGGTCGGCCAGGACCTCGGTGAGATCGCGCACCCGCTGGGCAAACCGGTCGGCCAGCGGCCGGAGCGTCGGATCGTCGTGCAGGAGATCGGGGTACTCTCTGAGCATGGCGCCACAGCCGGCCGCGTTGACGACGATGACCGCGTCGTCGCGCTCCAGAGCGCCGCTCTCGGCGAAGGCCCGGAGGTTCTGCCGGGCCAGCGCCCGGGCCAGCGCGCGCTGGCCGCTGTGGGCGTGGAGGGCCCCGCAGCAGGTCTGCGCGACCGGCGCGGCCACGGCGAGGCCGGCGCGCCGGAGGAGCCGCACGGTGGCCCGATGGGTGTCGCCGAAGAGGGCGCCCATCACGCAGCCGGTGAAGAGCAGCGCCAGCGGCCCCTCGCCCGGCGGAGCCGCCACCTCGGCCGGATCGAAGGGGCGACCGATCTGTTCAGGGACCAGCCGGGCCAGCCGGCCCAGCGTCCGGCCGATCCGCCCCAGCGGCCCCGGCAGCCGGTCGCCCCAGGCCAGCACCGTCTCGCGGCCCAGCGGGCTCCGACGGTAGAGGCGCAGGAGCCAGGCCAGAGCCTGGAGCGGCCGGCGGCGGGGCAGCAGCCCTCGGAAGACCAGCCAGCGGAGCAGCCGCGCGTCCAGGCGGGCTGGCATCTGGCGGTGGAGGTCGGCCCGGGCCAGCTCCATCAGGTGCCCAAAGCGGACCGAGGCCGGGCAGGCGGTCTCGCAGGCCCGGCAGACCAGGCAGAGGTCCAGGCTCTGGCGCACCTCGGCGGTGAGGGCCAGGTCGCCGGCGGCGCCCGCCCGCATCAGCGAGAGCCGGCCGCGCGGCGA
>Ga0101941_1000920_pt1 | contig 31349 bp, 31 predicted proteins | sample DewCreD2012metaG_3_FD_75242 | JGI IMG/M metagenome (GOLD analysis project Ga0101941, IMG submission 75242) | Hot spring sediment bacterial and archeal communities from British Columbia, Canada, to study Microbial Dark Matter (Phase II) - Dewar... ...
TCGTCCTGCAGCATCTGATAGACCATAGTGATTCCCACAGTCACCGCGTCCGCGACGGCCTGCCCCGACTGCTGCTCGACCCGCACGCGCTCGAGCGCCTCGCTGGCACGCATCGTCGAGACATTGACGCGGATCTGGAAGTCGTTGGTGAACTGCTCGGCTGCGTACCCGATCGTCGGCAACGCCCCACCGTGGCCGTCGTAGAGCACCAGCTCGCCCTCTTGCTTCGCTTGAGCGACGACCTCGTCCCAGGCGCCAGCTTGCGCCTCAGGTGAGGGAGTCCCCTGTGGTTGCGTGGGCGAGGCTTGGGGCTGTGGCGTCGGTGTTGCAGCGCTCGCGGTGGGCGTCGCTGCCGGGGAACTTGCCGGCGCGGCCGTCGGCGTGGCACCGCGGTCGCCACATGCCGCCAGCAGGCCGCTGATCCCCGTACCGATCGCCGCCAGAAGACTACGCCGGATCAGCTCCCGTCGAGAGAGTCGTATCGACATATCTCCTCCTCTCACACGAACTGACCATGGAGCGATCATAGACACCTCTGCGAGAGGCAATCAACCCCATTGTTCAGATATGCTGAACACAGAATGTCGGAGTAGTGACGCTGGCTCTCTGCATAGCGGAGAAGGGCTCGGGATACTAACGAAATCTAGACTGTATATATCAACCTTTCCCTCCGGCATGGGGCCAGTCCCGCCGTCCCCTGTCAAGCTCGACCGAGTCGCGGCCGCAAGGGCAGGCGAGCCCGCGGCACGGAGGGCTGCACCATAGACGCGACGCTTGCACCTGGAAGCTAATCGTTCAGTTACGGGCCCGCTGGACACCCTGGCCCCTCGGCCGGACAATGGGCGAGACGACACATAGCGTGAGCGGGAGGGGGCACATGGCCGCGAGGATCGCGATTGATGGCGCGCTCATCGAAAGCATGATCCGCGAGCTAGCGCGCTACGGGGCCTGGGGCGAGACCGGCGTTGTGCGCAAGGTCTACACGCCAGAGTGGGCCGGGGCCCAGCAGCAGGTGATGCGCTGGGCCGAGGAGGCCGGCCTGCACGCCTGGCAGGATACGGTCGGCAACGTCTGGGCCCGGCTCGAAGGGAGCGAGGGTGGCCCGAGCATCGTCACCGGCTCGCACAGCGACTCCCAGGCGCCCGGCGGGCGCTTCGACGGCGCGCTCGGCGTCATCGCCGGGCTCGTCGCCGTCCGGACGCTCCGCGAGCACTTCGGCACGCCGCGGCGCACGCTCGAGCTCGTCTCCTTCTGCGAGGAGGAGTCGAGCCGCTTCCCGGCCACCAACTTCTGGGGCTCGCGTGCCGTGACCGGCCTGATCGGCCTAGACGAGCCCGAAACCCTCCGCGACTACGATGGGGTCACGATCGGCGAAGCCATGCGCGCGGTCGGGCTCGATCCGGCTCGTATCCCCGAGGCGGCCCGTGACGACATCGAGGTCTTCATCGAGTTACACGTGGAGCAGGGCCCGATCCTCGAGCAGCAGGGGCTGCCCATCGCCGTCGTGACCGGCTTCCCCGGCATCCGCCACTACCTGGTCGAGATTCGCGGGCGTGCCGACCATGCCGGCGCCATGCCCATGGACCTGCGCCAGGACCCGATGCCGGCCGCCGCCGAGATGATCTCCGCCGTCATCGCTCGGGCGCGGGAGGCCGGCCGGCCGGCGGTGACCACCGTCGGCCGGGTACTGGTCGAGCCTAACTTCCCGGCCGTCGTGCCGGAGAAGGTCGCCTTCACCATCGACGTCCGCCATCCCGACGCGGCGACGCTGGCCGAGCTCTGCGCCGCCCACGAGGAGACGCTGCGCACGGTCGCCCGGCGGCACGGCCGCGAGGTAAGCTGGCAGATCACGACGAGCCACCCACCCTGCGCCTCCGACCTGGAACTCGTCCGGCTCCTCGTGGAGGCCGCTGCCGAGCAGGGGATCCCGGCGACGACCATGCCCAGCGGGGCGGTACACGATGCCCAGCGGATGGCGCGTATCGCCCGGGTCGCGATGGTCTTCGTCCGGAGCGTGGGAGGCCGCAGCCATACCCCAGCCGAGTTCACAACGACTGAGGACGCCGTAGCCGGCATCCAGGTCTTGACAGCCGGGCTGCATCGCCTGGCCTACTAGGATGGCCAGGCGAGCGCTCCAGCGCGGTTACCCCTCGTGGTCGCCGGCAGAGCCTGATCGGCCTCCGAGGACTCAGATCGCGAACCCCTCGTGGAAGGGGTCGTCGTCCCTGAGTACCAGCGTCGCGATCCCCATACAATAGGACATCGTCGAGATCTCGGAGATGATACCTTCCGTGCCAGCTACCACGACGCGCGCGGTGAAGCGCAGGCCGAGCGGGCTCTCGTGGTAGAACTCCGCACCCAGCGGCAGTCGGCCGGCCTGGTGCAGCAGGGCCACCCGCGCCGCAGTGCCCGTGCCGGAGGGCGTGCGCCCCATCGTCCGAGGCGCATAGAAGTTCGCCACCCGGGAACCGGCCGGCTGCCCATCTCCCGGCGTCATCGGGAGCCCCTGCTCGTCGACGTCCTCGTACAGCGTGATCAGGTCGACCGGGCGGCCAGCCTGCACGCCCGGCACGTCGGCGCGCGCCTGCTCGCGCGCCGCCCGCCAGATTCGCGTGCCGGTATCCAGCACCCGTTCCCGTTCGCTCGGGGCGATATCCGGGCCCAGCCTCAAGCCAACCGCAGCCGCGGGCACGAAGGCGTAGAGCAGGCCGCCCCACGCCAGCTCGGCCTGCACCGCGCCCAGCCCCTCGACCTCCAGCGCGGTCGCTCCGAGCGCGTGCGACCAGCCGCTGCGCATGGTGACCGAGTGCACGCGCCCGCCGGCCAGCTCCACCGTCACCGGCACCGGCCCCAGCACCGTGTCGAGCCGCAGCAACTGCTCGCCGTCCTCGAGCTGTCGCGGGGCCATGCCGCTCTCGACCAGCGCGACCGCGACGCTGAAAGTAGAGTCGCCGCAGGCCTCGAAGTAGCCATCAGGGTGAACGAAGATCACCCCGGCATCACAGCCTGGGGTGGCCGGTTCGGTAAGGAAGGCGCCGAGCATGTTCCGATGCCCGCGCGGCTCGCGACAGATCAGCGCCCGCAGGTAGTCGTACCGCTCAGCCAGGTAGGCCTGCTTCTCGGCCATCGTCTTGCCCGGCAGCGGTGGGCAGCCGCCGACCACGATCCTCGTTGCCTGCCCGTGGTGGTAGTCCCAGACGTGGAGCACGTGACGCGCATGCCCGAACATTACCTCGCTCCTCTCCCTCCCTGGCCACGTTCCCTCCCGCTTGCCGCATCCTACGCGGTGGCCAGGTCGGCTGCAACCCGCCAAAACATGACTATCAGAGCCGGGGAAGGCGGACCGTTCCAATCCGAGCGATCGATGGGCCGGCATCCACCTTGCACTGGTCCGCCCTGGCCTGCTAGGCTGCCGGTGAGAGGCAGCGCGAGTGCAGGACAGATGGCTGCAGCTCGTTCGAGGGACTGCTAGGCCTCATGAGCGCGGAGCGAAGATGAGCGGGAGGGATCCAGAGCGCACACGCGACCCCTATGCCCTGGGGATCGTGCCGCCACAGCCCTTCGCGGCGAAGGCACCGCTCCGCGGCCAGCTCGTCGCTGTCCTGCGCGTCACCTTCGAGCGACGCGGGCTGGAGCTCGAACCGGTCGGCTCGCGCGCCTTTCCGGACGGCTCGATCGCCGAGCTGGCCGTCACCGACGAGCCCGATGCCCAACCCGGCAAGTCCGTCCAGCGCGCGGCCTACCTCGGCTTCGTGCGCTTTCCGACCGGCGGGATCGTCATCGTCGGGGACACGTGCTCGATCGCCGGCGAGACTGTCGGCGTGGTCGCCGGCTTCGATACCTCACACGAGTCGAACCATCTCAACATCGTCGTGCGCGCCGACCGCCTGGCCCACGGTGCCGAGCGCGGGCTGGCCCCCGGCCAGACGGTGGAGTTCGTGCTCGCATCGTCGGGCAAGTCCTGACGAGCGCGACCGCCCACCGCTCTCGACGGCGGGGCAGGGTATCCGGCGAGTCGCCGCCCCCGGGCCGACCCACGGTGCGCTGCTCGCGGCCCGCGCGCTCCATCACTGCACAGCTCCCGGATGAGCCCCGAGCGTGGCAGGGGAAGACAGCGCGCCCGTAGCCGCTCACGCCGAGTCGCTCAGGCCCGGCCTTGCAGTGACTTGACATAGAGGTACTGGGCGGCCATATCTCTCGTCCCGTAGTCGGCCTCCATGGACTGGCGGTACACCTCCAGCAGGCGCTCGAAGATCGGGAGTCGCGCCCCCAGCTCCTCGGCCATCGACCGCGCCAGAGTGAGATCTTTGAGCAACAGGCCCAGCGCGAACCCCGGCTCGTAGCGCTCCTTGGCGATGAACAGCTCGTAGTTGCGCTGGTAGATGCCGCTCCGGCCGTAGCTCACGTTGAGGATCTGGAACAGCTTCTCCTTGTCGAACCCGAGGAGGTCAGCTAGCGCTAGCGCCTCGGCCACAGCCTCGGTGTAGAAGCCGATGAAGAAGTTGTTGAGCAGCTTGACGATGTACCCCGCCCCCGGGTCTTCACCCACGTGAAAGATGTTCTTGCCCAGGAGATCGAAGATTGGCTTGGCCCGCGCGAAGCTGTCGGCCGAGCCGCCCGCCATGATCGTCAGTGTCGCGACCTCGGCACCCTCCACCCCGCCGGAGACCGGCGCGCCTACGAAGCCGATCCCCTTCTCCGCCAGCGTCGCCGCCACCCGCCGGCCCAGCGTCGGGCCGATCGTGCTCAACTCGATGGCCAGTTGGCCTGCCCGGCCGGTCTCGGCCACGCCGCCTGGCCCGAGGTAGACCGCCTCCACCTCGACCGGTCCTGGCAGGCTCGTGCATACCACGTCCGCTTCCCGAACCACGTCCGCCACGCCCGGCCGCACCTCGCCGCCGGCCGCCGCGAACCGCTCACGCGCCAGCGCGGCGATGTCGTAGCCGACGACGCGATGCCCGCCGCGCAGGAGGTTGCGGCTCATCGGGTAGCCCATGTTGCCCAGGCCGATGAATCCGATCGTCGCCATGGCTCGACCTCCAGCCAGCGTCTGCCCGTTCCCACTGCTCGCCGAGGGAGCACCTCGCATGCTCGATGGTACGCTGAACTCGCCTTCACCGTACTCCCGCCCGCTGGCCCTGTCAACCTCTTGCTTACCGAACAGGCAGCTCGCTGCCGGAGCGGACTTACGCATCGCGATCTGTGAGCCCACAGGGGTGAGCAGATTGCCCGGACTATCCGGGGCCGGTACAATCGCCACGCCTTGTGGGTGGCGCTCGACGCTGGAAGGAGAGAGCGGCGTGGCGACGGTCGCGCAAGTAGTGGCAGAGACGCTCGCGTCAGCCGGGGTCGACCGCGTCTTCGGGCTGCCCGGCGGAGAAGTACTCGTACTGATGGAGGCGCTCCGCCAGCGCGGGATCGACTACGTCCTCTGCCGCCACGAGGCCGACGCCGGGATCATGGCCGGGGTCTACGGCAAGCTCAAAGGTACGGCGGGCGTGGCGCTCACCACGCTCGGCCCCGGCGCCGCCAACCTGATGCTGGCCCTCGCCAACGCCTGGCTCGACCGCGAGCCGCTGCTCGCCATCTCAGCCGATATCCCGGCGAGCTGGCCCCCCAGCCATACCCACCAGCGGCTGCCGCTCCACGACCTCTACCGCCCGGTCACCAAGCACGTCGAGCGCGTCATCCCGCTCAACGCCCGCGGCGCGGTCCGCCGGGCACTCGCCGCCACCCTGGCGCAGCCGCTCGGCCCCAGCTACCTCACGCTCTCGGCGGAGGATGCCCGGCTGCCCGCTGCCGAGCCGGCGATCCCCTGGCAGCCACCCGAGCCAGCGCCGGTCGGCGATCCGGTCTCGGCCGCGGCGGAGCTCACCCAGCGCCTTGCTCAGGCGGAGCGCCCGCTGGTCCTGCTCGGGCTCGGCGCCCGGTCGGCAAACGCCCCGGCGCTGCGCCGCTGGCTGGAGGCTTGGTCACTCCCGGTCGCGGTCACCCCCAAGGTCAAGGGCCTGGTCGACGAGACGGCGCCGAACTTCGTCGGAGTTATCGGGGGAATGGCGATCGACGACCTGATGCTCCAGGCGCTGGAGCAGGCCGACCTGCTCGTCGGGTTCGGCTTCGACCCGGTCGAGGTGGACAAGACCTGGCACGCGCGTCTGCCGGTGCTCTGGGTGCTCGAATCGGCCAACGCGGCCGGCGAGTTACCCCGCCACGACCTGCTGCTGGCCGACCACGGCCAACTCCTGGAGCATCTGAGCCGGCAGGATCCCCCGCGCGCCTGGGGTGACCCCTTCGCGCCCATCCGCGCCGAGCGGCTGGCGATCGCCAGCGGGGAGTCGCGGGCGCCCAGGCGGGGACTCAAGCCGGTCGAGATCGTGCAGGCGCTGGCGAGCGTCCTGCCGGCCGAGACGATCGTCACCACCGACGTCGGCTCGCACAAGTACCTGTTCGGCCAGTTCTGGCCCAGCCGCTACCCGGAGACGTTCTGGATGTCCAACGGGCTCTCCGGGATGGGCTACGGGTTGCCGGCCGCCATCGGCGCCAAGCTGGCCCGGCCGGGCGTGCCTGTGCTGGCGGCGCTGGGCGACGGCGGATTCTCGATGAACAGCCAGGAGCTGGAGACAGCTCGCCGTATCGGCGCCCCCATCATCGTCGTGGTGATCGCCGACCAGTCGTACTCGCTGATCCGGCTGGCGCAGGAGTCGCGCGGGCTGCCCCGGCACGGGGTCGACTTCAGGCCGATCGACAACATCGCTACCGCCCGCGCCTGCGGCGCCGAGGGCGTCCGCGCCGGCACGCCGGAGGAGATCGCCGAGGCGGCCCGGCAGGCGCTGCGCGCCGATGTCCCGTTCCTGATCGAGATGCCACTCGATCCCGAGGCATACCGGGAGATCGTCTGAGCGCGACCGCCAGCGCCGCCGTGGGGGAGATCGTCTCGGGCTCTGTGCCGCCGGGCTGGCTTCAGCAGAAGATCCGCCAGCGCTCCGGGTCGCGACCGGCGGTCCGGTAGTCGAAGTCGGCGGCGAAGCGCTGGAGGCAGTACTCCCCGCGCAGTACCCGAAGCGAGACGTAGCGCGAGAGCCCGGTGACCGCATCGCCGGCGGCCTCCAGCTCGGGCAGGCCGAAGTAGCGGGCGTCGTCGCTCTCCTGGCCGTCCGGGTGCGGCTCGCCCGAGCGGTGCTCCAGGAGGAACATGACATAGGTATCCGAGCGCGGCCCGTCGTAGCGTGTCCGGAGGCCGATCACCCCCAGCGGCTCGGCAGCCACACCGGTCTCCTCGAGGACCTCGCGCGCGACTGCCTGGTCGAGCGTCTCCCCCGGCTCCACCAGCCCGCCGGGGAACAGGTACTGGCCACGCGCCGGGCCATAAGCCATGCGCACCAGCAGCACGGCATCGCCGCGCACCACCACGCCGCCGACCGCGACGACGTGCAGCGCTCGCTCCCGCTCCTCCATATCGCCTCGCTCCTCCCGCGCCTCGCGGACGCTCCCGCCGAAGTGTCGCACACCCGGGGCTCAGGGGTTGAACTGCGCCGGGTTATGGATGCGCCACTCGCCGTCCTCGTAACGGAGGGTGAAGGTGTAGACGGAGATGCGCGGGCCCAGCCGCTGCACGACGGTGCAGCGAGCCTCCTCGCCGTTGATCTCCGGCTCGTCGATCTGGACAATCTCGATCTGGTCCCCCACACTGGCGGCGACGTCCACCGCCTCGGCGAATTGATCGAACGATTCGCCCTGATTGGTCTCCCGGGTGTGCATGTCCCACGCTCTCTCGGCCTCACCGGCGTAGATCGCCGCAAGGTAGGAGCGGACAGCGATCTTGACCTGGTCGCTCGGGGTGAGAGTCGGCGTTGGCGTCGGCGCCGGGCCACGGCTGCAGGCAAAGACCAGCAGGAGCAGCGGCACGACAGCGAGCGAGCGACGGGAGAAGCGCAGCACGATCACCTCCTGATGCGGTAGAGGGAGCCTGGCGACCGGGAGCCTGCGTGTCGACCCCGTCGCAGGCGCAGTGCGGGCAATGACCCGAGCCGAGGCGGCCCGGGGAGAGGGGCAGTCTTGGTTGTCGGTGGTTTGGATGTGCCTCCGGACGCTTGGATCGGCATAGATCGATCGGCCCTTAGGTTGATCCCCTCTTGACAGCGCAGGTCATCGATGACTATTCTATCGGTCAGAAACGTGCTTTCCATCACCCTAATGCTTTGCCCGGCGCGGCAGGTTGCGCGCCGGGGAGTAGAAGGAGGAGGCTGATGGCTGTCGTACTCTCGCGCCGGCGCTTCCTCAAGGTGAGCGGGGCAGCGGCCGGGACGGCAGTTGGGGCGTTGCTGGGCCTCGGCGTCGACGTTCGACCGAAACAGGTGCGCGCCCAGCAGCTGCGCATTCAGAACGCTCAGGCATTCCCCAGCGTCTGCCCGTACTGCGCGGTCGGCTGCGGCACCCTGGTTCACGTGGTCGACGGGCAGGTCGTCAACATCGAGGGGAACCCGAAGAGCCCCATCAATATGGGCAACCTCTGCCCCAAGGGTGCGGCCATCTACCAGCTCCACGTGAACCCGAACCGGCTCACCAAGGTGCTTCACCGTCCACCCCATGGCACGCAGTGGGAGGTCGTCGATCTCGACTGGGCCATGGACCGGGTGGCAGAGCTGGTCAAGAAGACGCGCGATGAGACCTTCGTCGAGACCCTGCCGAACGGGAAGCGGGTCATGCACACCACGGCGATCTTCTCCCTCGGCGGGGCCACGATCGACAACGAGTGGAACCATATCCAGCAGAAGTTGATGCGCGGCCTGGGAGTGGTCCGCATCGAGAACCAGGCACGGATATGACACAGCTCGACCGTCCCCGGTCTGGGGACGCGACTCGGGCGCGGTGGCTCTACCACCTATCCCGGTGACCTCGTCAACGCCGACTGCATCGTGATCATGGGGTCGAACATGGCCGAGAACCACCCGGTCGCCTTCCGCTGGGTGGCCCAGGCCAAGCTCAACGGCGCGACGCTCATCCATGTCGACCCGCGCTTCACCCGCACCTCGGCGATGGCCGACCTCTACGTGCCCATCCGCTCGGGCACCGACATCGCCTTCCTGGGCGGGCTGATCAGCTACGTGATCGAGAACGAGAAGTACTTCAAGGACTACGTCGTCAACTACACCAACGCCGCGACGATCATCAGCGACGACTTCCAGGACACCGAGGACCTCGAAGGCGTCTTCTCCGGCCTGAAGGAAGCGCCGCAGGGGAGCGAGCAGAAGTACGTCTACGACAATGCCTCCTGGCAATACAAGCGTGTCGAGCCGTGGGATCCCGCCAAGGCGCGCGAGGAGGCGAAGAAGGCTGCGACCTTCGCCGAGATGATCCAGAAGATGGTCCCGCCGGCCGCGGAGAAAGATCCCACGCTCCAGCACCCGCGCAGCGTGTTCCAGATCGTGCGCCGACACTTCTCCCGCTACACACCCGAGATGGTCGAGCGGATCACCGGCTGCCCGCAGGACCTGTTCCTGAAGGTGGCGGAGACGGTGACCGCCAACTCCGGCCGGGAGCGGACGACCACCTTCGTCTACGCCATGGGCTGGACGCAGCACACGTACGGCGTCCAGACGATCGGCACGACCGCCCTCTTGCAGCTCCTGCTCGGGAACATGGGGCGGCCGGGTGGCGGGATCCTGGCCTTGCGCGGCCATGCCACCATTCAGGGCTCGACCGACGTGCCGACGCTCTACCATTCGATCCACGGCTACATGAGCCACCCGGATGCCCGGAGGGCCCACGATACGCTGCGCGACTACATCCTGACCGAGACGCGGCCGACCGGCTACTGGGCCAACCTGCCGAAGTTCATGGTGAGCTACCTCAAGTCGATGTACGGGGATGCCGCCACGCCGGAGAACGACTTCGGCTACGACTGGCACCCGAAGATCGCCGGCGACTACTCGCACATGGCGACCATGATCGCCATGGCGAAGGGCGAGGTGAAGGGCGCGCTCATCTTCGGTCAGAACCCGGCCACCTCGATCAACGCCGGGCTGCAGCGGCGAGCGCTGATGCAGCTCGACTGGCTGGTGGTCAAGGACAACTTCGAGACCGAGACAGCGTCCTTCTGGTACGCCTCGCCGGAGGTGAAGAGCGGCCAGATCCGGCCCGAGGACATCAAGACCGAGGTCTTCCTCTTCCCCTCGGCTCAGGTCGCCGAGACGGAAGGCACCTTCACCAACACGCAGCGGCTCATCCAGTTCCACGAGAAGGCTGCCGACCCGCCGGGCGACTGCCGCTCCGACGCCTGGTTCACGCACCAGCTCGCGCTGCGGCTCAAGAAGCTCTACGCCGACAGCACCCTGCCGCGGGACGAGGGGATCAAGAACCTCCTCTGGGACTTCGATTACGACCCCGGCACCTACCCGACCAACACGCGGATCGAGGGCGAGCCGGACGTCCTCAAGATCATCCGCGAGATCAACGGCTACCAGACCGGCACGAAGGAGCTGCTCAAGAGCTTCGGCGACCTCAAGGACGACGGCTCGACGACCTGCGCCTCCTGGATCTACTGCGGCGTCTACCCGGAGGAGGGCAAGCTGCGGGCCCGCAGTCGCGAGCCGGATCCGGACAACAAGCCGGGTACCAACCTCGGCTGGGGCTACGCCTGGCCGGCCAACCGCCGCGTGCTCTACAACCGCGCCGCGGCCGACCCGGACGGTAACCCCTGGTCGGAGCGCAAGAAGTTGATCTGGTGGGACGCGGGCCAGAAGAAGTGGGTCGGCTACGACGTGCCCGACTTCGCGGCGACCAAGGCCCCCGACACGCCGGCCAAGCCGGGCGCAACCGGGCTGGACGCCCACGACGGCAAGAGCCCGTTCATCATGATGCCCGACGGCAAGGGCTGGCTGTTCGTGCCCACCGGGCTCGCCGACGGGCCGCTGCCGACGCACTATGAGCCGATGGAGTCGCCCGTCGTCAACCTGCTCTACCCGAAGCAGCAGCACAACCCGGTGGCCAAGCACTGGCAGCACGAGGAGAACCAGCTCGCCGAGGTGGGCGATCCCAACTTCCCGATCGTGCTCACCACCTACCGGCTGACCGAGCATCACCTAGCCGGGGCGATGACGCGCTGGCTCCCGTGGCTCGCCGAGCTGCAACCCGAGCTGTTCATCGAGATGAGCCCGGAGCTCGCCGAGGAGAAGGGGATCAAGAACCTCGACCTCGTGCGGATCACGACTAAGCGCCGCTCGATCGTGGCCAAGGCGCTCGTCACCCCACGCCTGCGCCCGCTGATGATCGACGGCAAGGTCGTCCACCAGGTGGGCATGCCGTGGCACTGGGGCTACATGGGGATCGTCACCGGCGACATCGTCAACGACCTCACCGCCATGGTGGGCGACCCGAACGTCTCGATCCACGAGAGCAAGGCGCTGTGCTGCAACGTCGAGAAGCTGCAGTAGGGAGCGAGGCGAACCCCCGCGCGGCGAGACGCACCGCGCGGGGGCGTACCTGAAGGAGCCGTGCCATGCCGGAACCGATGGGCTTCTTCACCGACACGTCCGTCTGCATCGGCTGTAAAGCCTGCGAGGTCGCCTGTAAGGCCTGGAACCAGCTCCCGGCCCGCAACGGCGGCAAGGTGACGCTCAGCGGCGAGAGCTACGACAACACGGTCGCGCTCAGCGGCATCCAGTGGCGCCACGTCAAGTTCATCGAGCAGTTCAGCCCCGATCGCAGCACCGGGCGCTGGCTGATGATGAGCGACGTGTGTAAGCACTGCGTCCAGGCGGCCTGCCTCGAAGTCTGCCCGACCGGCGCCATCATCCGCACCGAGTTCGATACCGTCGTGATCCAGTCCGACGTCTGCAACGGCTGCCGGGCATGCATCGCGGCCTGCCCGTTCGGGGTCATCGAGATCAACCCCGAGACCAACACGGCGATGAAGTGCACGCTCTGCTACGACCGCATGCAAGCGGGCATGGTACCGGCTTGCGCCCAGGCCTGCCCGACGCAGTCGATCCAGTTCGGGCCGATCTCCGAGCTGCGACAGCGGGCACAGGCACGGCTGGAGCAGTTGCAGGCCCAGGGGATGACGCAGGCACGGCTCTACGGGCACGACGAGTCGATCCTGGGCGGCTTGAACTCCTTCTACCTGTTGCTGGACGAGCCGGAGGTTTACGGCCTGCCGTCCAACCCGCAGTTGCCCAGCCGCAACGTGGGCCCGGGGGCTGGCCTCTCTGCTGCCGGAGCGGTCGCGCTCGGCCTCCTCGGCATCGCTGGGCTGCGCAAGCGACGGATGGATCAGCTCGCCGCTGAGGCACGCGAACAGCGGGAAGACCGGGAGGATAGCCATGCCGGATAGCTTCTTCACGGCATCGCCAGAGTGGCGCTGGTGGATCGTTTTCTACTTCTTCGTCGGCGGCATCGCCGGTGGGGCCTTTGCCATTGCCGCGCTCCTGCGCCTGTTCGGACGCGAGGTCGATCGGCCGCTCTCTCGCCTCGGCTATTACATTGCCTTTCCCGGCAGCATCATCAGCGGCATCCTGCTGATCGCCGACCTCAAGCGGCCGGAGCGCTTCTGGCACATGCTGATCCAGTCCGAAACACTGGCGCCCGCGTTCAAGTGGTGGTCGCCGATCTCCATCGGATCATGGGGCCTTCTCCTGTTCGGTCTGTTCTCCTTCCTGGCCTTCGTCGGTGCCCTTAGCGAAGACGGTGTGCTGCCGCAGGGACTGCAAGCGCTCGTCCAGGGTGGGTTAGGTACAATCATCAACGTGCTCGGTGGCCTCTCCGGCTTCTTCTTGGCCGGCTATACCGGCGTGCTCCTCTCGACGACCAACCGCCCGCTCTGGAGCGACACGGTCTGGCTGGGCCTGCTTTTCCTCGTCTCCGGGTTCTCCACCGGCGCCGCGCTCCTCATCCTGTTGAGCTGGCGCCGGGAACCGCCGGCCCTCGCCTGGCTGAAGGAACTCGACACCTGGGTACTCGGCCTAGAGTTCATCGTGCTGATCGTCCTGCTGGCAACCCTCGGTATGGCGGTCCTGCGCCCAGTGCTGTTCAACGCCTGGGGCGTGCTCCTGCTTGTTGGTGTCGTGCTCGTGGGAATCCTGGTGCCGGTGCTCTTGCACTTCCGCCCGCTGCTCGGCCGGCTGACGGTGCCGAGCGCCGCGCTCCTGGTGCTCATCGGCGGGTTCATCCTGCGTGTCGTGATGCTGCTCTCGTCGGAGGCAGCCTGACGTGGTACGGGTACGTCGCTTCGTCCGGCATGTTGCGCCGGTTGTGCTCCTCATCCTGGCCCTGGTGCTCGGTGCCTGCGGTCCGGAGGCCTCGCGCACCCGCGGCGGTGGCCCGGGGGCTGACATCGGCAATCGCGGCGCCGCGGTCGAGCTCCGGCCCACCGGGCCGCGGGTGATCTACTACAACACGCCGCGCCCGGGTAACGCGAGCGGGCTCGCCGGGATGCCGATAGAGTGAGTGGGACAAGCCTTCACCACTTCGAGGCACTGGCCGAAGAGGATGCGGTCTCCGCGCCGCTGGCACGTCTCTACGCGGCGGCGCTCCGCTCGGCTGCCGATCCAGCGTGGGAGACCGGGGTCTCGATCGACTTCGTGGCACTGCCGCATGGCACATCCCGGGCTCCGCTGCTGCACGAGCGCACGATCGGAGTCGAGAGCGCTCGACTCGCCTTCGTGCTCGAGGAGCTCGCCCGCGTCGTCGCATCGCAATCAGTCGAGGGCGGGCAGGAGCTCTGGGCCGCGGTGACCGGCGGCAGGCTCGACGCCGTCGCGCTCCTCGCGGCGAGCATCGCACACCGCGAGATTGAGCTCGAGCGGCTGGCGGTGCAGGCGAGCGTGCCGGCCTCGCTGCTCACGGTGGTCGGCCAGGCGCTGTCCTTGCCGGTGCTGGGCACCTGCGGGCCCCGGGCGCGCGAGCTGGTGCGGCAGCTCGACTGGCGGGCCGGCTACTGCCCGGTCTGCGGCGCCTGGCCGACGCTCGCCGAGCTGCGCGGGCTCGAGCGCGCCCGCTGGCTGCGCTGCGGCCGCTGCGCCAGCGAGTGGTCCTATCTCCACCAGGAGTGCCCGTTCTGTGGCAACGCCGACCACCATACCCTGCGCTACCTAGCCGAGGAAGGCAAGCAGGACACGCAGCGCGTGGAGGTGTGCGAGCGCTGCCGGGGCTACCTGAAGACCTTCTCGACGATCACGACCTGGTCGCTCGGCGACCTGCTCTTGCAGGATCTCATGACGGTGGAGCTCGATCTGGTCGCCCTCGACCGGGAGTACCGGAGGCCGGGCCCGCTCGGCTTCCGGCTGGACACGCGAGTCGTGCCGCGCAACCGCGAGGCCTGACCACGGAGAGACGGTATGGCTGGACTGACCGATCGCGCCGCGCTGGTTCGCCCGGCCGCCTTCAGCCGGGCCTTGCTCCAGGCGCTCGAGGCGGCCGAGGGGCGGCGCAAGCGGCGCAAGCGCGACCAGACGCCCGACAGCATCGGCCTCGGCCTCAAGCGACAGGTGCTGGAGCGGGTGATCGAGGCCGATCCCGACCCTGATGTCTTCGAAGCCTGGCTCCTCGAACTGGTGCTGGCGACGCCGGGCAGCGGGGGCGTGCGGGCCGTCTGCCAGGAGATCTACCAGGAGTACCTGCTCGCGCGCCGCGATCCCAGCTTCAGCGAGTGGCTCGCCGCCGGCGCGCCGAGCGACGACGCGCTGCCCGAGCCGCGGCTGGCCACCGGCCGCCGCTCGCGCGACGACTCAGGCACCTGAGCCAGCCCCCGCGAGCCGGCCTTGCCGTTCCACTCCTGAACACCGGCGTCCGAGCGCCAGCGGGATCGGCGGGCTCGGCATCAACGGGACCGACCCTACTGACTTCGGGCTTCCCCTGAGCCAGCAGCGGCTCGAGCCAGGGCGCGGCCAGCGCCAGCTCCCCAGCGCGCCCCTCGAGCTCGCTCGGCAGTGCCCTCGGGTCCTCGGCCGGATCGACGCTCGCGTACGCGCCGGTCGCCTCCACGCGAACCACACGCCCGCTCCCAAGGTCGACCCAGACCAGCAGGCCTTCAGCGTTCCGCACGGTATAGGTCGCCTGCTCGAACCTCGACGGCGGCCAGCGCGCTTGCCAGTCCAGCGGGATCAGCCACTCGCCGCGCACGGCCCGCGGCGAGTCGAACGGCATCCAGGCGATGCCCCCGGCCAGCTCACCGGCCGGATCGTTGACCGTGCCGTAGGAGATCGCCACCTCGCGCGACGGGAGCGTCGCCAGCACTGCCTGGACCGTCGGGTGCGCCAGGGCCGCCTCCCGCACGAGCTGCTCCTGCGCAGGGGTCAGCACGGGAACCACCGCCGGCTGCTCGCCGGCCTCCGACCGGGAGCGGGCGCCCGACCAGAATCCCCAGGCCAGCACCCCGACTGCGACGACCAGCACCGCCACGAGGATCGTGAGACGCGAGACCAGCCCTGTCATCCTCGTCCTCCTAGAGTTGAGCTAGTGAGTTCGCTAGCCTTATTCTAGTACGGGGGGTGATGTCAAGGGGAGAAAGTCGGGAATGTAAGAGCGTCGGGCGGCTCTCAACTCGCATACGCTCACTCCGAAGGTTTGGGAGAAGGGGATGGCCGCAGGGTCAGAGGTGAAGAGGAGCCCCGCCGGTCGCGCTCAGCGGCTTGCCTGGCGCATCAGGCGCGCGGCGTCGGAGATGGCCGCCAGGATGCGCGGGTAGGAGCCACAGCGGCACAGGTTGCCGGCCAGGTACTCGGCAATCTGCTCCGGGCTCGGGTCTGGGTGCTCCGCCAGCAGCGCGACCGCGCTCAGGACCATGCCGGGCGTGCAGTAGCTGCACTGGAAGGCCATCTGCTCGATGAAGGCCTGCTGTACCGGGTGCAGCTCGTCGCCGCGCGACAGCCCCTCGACGGTGGTGATCCGGCAGCCGTCGGCCAGCGGCGCCAGCAGCAGGCAACTGCTGATCGGCACGCCGTCCACCAGCACGGTGCAGGCCCCGCAGATGCCGATCCCGCAGGTCTCGCGCACGCTGGCCAGCCCGCACCCATCGCGCAGCACCTCCAGCAGGGTAGTATCCGTGCGCACAGAGAGCGTCCGGGGCTCGCCGTTCAACTCGATGGTGATCGACTGCTCCATCAGCCTCGCTCCCCGCCGCGCGCCCGGATCGCCCGCAGCACGCGCTCCGGCGTCAGCGGCAGCTCCGTCACCCGCGCGCCGATCGCCCGCGCCACCGCGTTGCCCACCGCCGCCGGGATCGGCGGCAACGCGGTCTCACCCAACCCGTGGATCTCCGCGCCGGGCCGCTCGAGCAGGTCATGCGTCATCCGCTCCGGCAGGTCTAGGAACGAGGGGATCAGGTAGTCGGAGAGGTTCGGGTTGACGAGCTGCCCCTGGTCGTAGACTAGCTCCTCGAAGAGCGCGCTGCCCACGCCGAAGACGATGTTCCCCAGGTTCTGCAGCTCGGCAGTGTGCCGGTTGACCACCTGCCCGGCGTAGACGCTGGCGTGCGCGCGGACGATCGTCACCTTTCCGGTCCAAGTATCGACCTCCACCTCGACGGCCCCGGCGCCCTGGTGCCAGTGCGAGGAGGCGATCCCCTGGCCGGTGTCTGGATCGAGGCCACCCTGGTTGCGAAACTCCCCATGCTCGACCAGCTCCTCCTGCCCGCTCGCCTCCACGAGCTGGCCGAACGTGAGCGCCGAGGCCGGCGCGCCGGTCACCCGGACGCTCCCATCCACCAGCTCCAAATCTGCCGGTTCCACCTCCAGCCGCTGAGCCGCGGCCAGTAGCAACCGCTCGCGCAGCGCCAGCGCGGCCTGCCGCACCGCGTTGCCCATCATGTAGGTCGAGCGGCTGGACGTGGTGCGGTTGTCGAAGGGCGTGCGGTCGGTATCGGGGTCGACGACACGAACCTGCTGATACGGCACGCCGAGCGCCTCGGCCGCGAGCTGGGCCAGCACGGTGCGAGCCCCCTGGCCCAGCTCGACGGTCGAGGAGTAGACGGTCACCTGGCCGCTCCGGTCGACCCCCACTCTGGCCTCGGAGCGGCTGGGCGTGGTCATCCCTTTCATCACGACGGCCAGCCCCTTGGCCCGCACCCGGCCATCGCCGAGTTCGCGGCGCTGCGGCCCCTCCCAGCCGATCGCCGCGGCCGCGAGCTCCAGGCACTCGGCGAAGTGGACGTCGTGCAGCGTCTCGCCGGTGGCGAAGGTCTCGCCGTCGCGCAAGAGGTTGCGCAGACGGAACTCGAGGGGGTCGAGCCCGAGCGCGTCGGCGGCGAGGTCCATCATCGACTCCGACGCCCAGGTGGCCTGGGTCACCGCATAGCCCCGGAACGCGCCGGCAGGCGGCAAGTTGGTGTAGACGCAGCGGGAGTCGACCGCCACGTTCGGGATCCGGTAGGGGCCGACGATGCCGAAGCCGCCCTTGCGGGCCACGTCGGGGCCGCAGTCGGCGTAGGCGCCGGTGTTCCAGTAGGCTCGTACCTCTTTCGCCGTGATGCGGCCGTCTCGCTTCAGCCCCAGCCGGATCGTCACGACCGTGGCATGCCGCGTCAGGGTAACGAACTCCTCGTCCCGCCGCAGCACGAACTTCACTGGCCGGCCGGTCACGTACGCCAGCAGCGCGGCCTGAGGCTCGATGCGCGGGAAGACCTTGCAGCCGTAGGAGCCGCCCATCGGGGGTACGACCACGCGCACGCGCTCGACCGGCAGGCCGAAGATCCCGGCTAGGATCTGCCGCGTATTGAACGGCGTCTGGGTGCCGGACCAGACCGTCAGCCGGCCGTCCTCCCAGAGGGCCAGGGCAGCGTGCGGCTCCATCGCCACGTGCTGGATCGCAGGCGTGCGGAAGGTCTCCTCGAGCACCAGGTCGGCCTCGGCGAAGCCACGCGCGACGTCGCCGCGCCGGATCCGGAAGAGGTTGCAGCAGTTGGTGCCGAACTGGGGGCGGATGCCGAAGTAGAGCGCCGTGCCCTCGTGTGGGCGCTCCGGCTCCAGCTCGTGCAGCAGCGGCGCGTCCGGCTCCAGCGCCTCCAGCGGGTCGAAGACCGCCGGCAGCTCCTCGTACTCGACCGCCACCAGCGCCGCCGCCTCCTGCGCCGCCCGCGGCGTCTCCGCCGCGACCAGCGCCACGATGTCGCCCACGTAGCGCACGCGGTCGATCGCCACCACCGGCTGATCCTCGATCTGCGGGCCGTACACCGGGCGCAGGCCGGGAAGACGGCGCAGGTCTTCCCCAGTCACGACGGCGACCACGCCTGGCACCTCCAGGGCCGCCGAGGTGTCGATGCGCGCGATGCGTCCATGCGGCACGACACTGCGCACGGCGGCGGCGTGCAGCATGCCCGGCAGGCTCGCATCCTGCGAGAAGCGGATGCGGCCGGTCACCCGCTCGACCGCGTCGATCATCGGGACAGCTCGGCCGACGCTCACCCTAGGATCTCCACCACGCCAGTGTTGCCGTTCACCCGCACCCGCGCCCCAGTCTTGATCATCTGCGTCGCGTTGGTGGTACCCACCACGGCCGGGATGCCGAACTCGCGGGAGACGACCGCCGGGTGCGAGAGCTGCCCGCCGGAGTCGGTCACCAGCCCGGCGATCTTCGTGAACGCGACGACCCAGGCCGGGTTGGTCATCCGGCAGACCAGGATCTCCCCCTCCTTCAACACGTCCAGCTCTTCCGGCGTGAGGACAAGCCGGGCGATCCCCTCGACCACCCCGGGTGAGGCCGGGAGCCCCTCGACCCGGGCGGCCGGCTCCCGCTTCTCCCGCTTGAGCGAGTCGTAGAACTTCTGGGGGTAACCCCAAACACCCTGCTTGTACGGCTCCTCGTACAGTGACCAGTGGGTGACCGTGCCGACCCACTCGCGCGGACGGATCGCCATCGCGCGCTCTCGGGCCTCCCGGCGCTGGCGGACGATCTCCTTCGCGTTCGGGATCGCATCGGGGTTGGCGGCCAAGACGCGCAGCTCGTGGTACTTCAGGAAGACGGTGTCATCCGGCTGGTCCAGCAGGCCGGCCTCCACCAGGCGCCGGCCGATCGCGAGCAGCACGTAGCGCATGCGCGCGAAGGTACCCTGATCGATGTAGAAGTGGTGATCCGGCGTCAGCGGCATCATCCGAAGCACGCGGTCGAGTGCGGCCTGCACGATCTCCCGGCCACGAGCGTCATCCGGTGGGATCATGCCCATCAGCTCGCGGATCGCCGCGTCCCGGTCCTCGCGCAGCCGCTGCAGCGCTTCCGGGAACGAGTAGTCCGTCGCCAGGTATCCCTGGATGGCCGCGATGATCGGCGCCGGGTTCTCCCGCCACGTGACGTAGACGTACTCGTGGCTGTAAATGGCCTTGTTGCCGTACTCGCGCTTGTACTCGTCCAGCCAGCGCAGGAACTCCCGGCCCTCCGCCGTCTTCTCGAGCTCCTCCAGAACCTCCCGTGGCGTCTCCTTTGCGAAGGCCTCGGTGAGCACAGCGTTCCGCTTGACCCGCTCCTTCGCCTCCCACAGCTCGCGGATCGCGTCCCAGTTACGATCGTCGTCCGAGACCATGATCCGGCCGAGCAGATCCTTGTCCACCTCACCGATGACCTCCTGGACTGCGTTCTGGAAGTCCAGCGAGGCCTGGAACTGCGAGAGGTTCAGGATCCAGTGGATGCGCCAGTGGCGCTCCTGGATATCGAGCGCATCTTCGAACAGAACCATCAGCTCGGGTAGGCTGGCCGATTCATAGGGGAAGTTGTCCAGGTACTCGAAGTTGCGCAGGATCTCGGGCCGCAGCCGGTTCTCCCACCACTCGAGCCCGCGCTCCGCGTAGATCGGCATGACCATGCCGTAGTAGGGAGCGATCTCCTGGGCATACTTCGGGTCAGGGGGCACCACCGCGGTGTAGAGGTAGCCGTTGACCAGCTTGGCCTTCCAATCCACCGCGAAGGGCGCGCCGAAGCGGCGGAACATGTAGGCGCAGGTAGACCACCAGCCACCCAGGTCGAACCACATCGGCGAGAGCGGCTGCGGGCAGTGCAAGTCATCCCACCACCAGTGAAGCTGCTTCTCCTCCTCGCTCTCCCATTCGACCGGAAATTCCTCATCGCCGAAGAAGCTTACCGGCAACTGCACCTCGGGGGTCGTCGCAGCCATGTCCGGCCTCCCTCCAGATCGACTGCCTCACACCGCGCGCAACTCCGTGCTCGCTCCCCACCCGGCTGCCCTTCCCGCCACGGCCGGCCAAGGCACCTATTCCGCCGGCTCCACAAGCTCGTAGAACTCCGGCACCCGACTCTCCAGCATCGGGATCACCTTGCCGACGATGTTCTCTTGGAACGCCGGGGTCGCCTTGTGCGCCTCGTAGTCGTCGCGCGTCCGGTACTGCTCGTAGAGCAGGAACTTGCGTCGGTCATCGAGCGAACGATTGACATAATAGACAAGGCAGCCCGGCTCGGCCAGCGAGATCGGGATCATCCGCTGGAGGATCTCCGCGATCTCGTCGTCCTTGCCCTCCTTGGCGTAGTAGTGCGCCACCACCACGAACACCGGCGACCTCCTCTCCGTCCTGTCTCCCTCACGCTGCCATAGCTCGCTCTCGAGCGTCGCTGCGTCGCACCACGCCACCGTAGGGCACGGAGTACCGCCTCGAGGGGAGAGCGTGCCCCAGCGCCCGACGCCGCGACGCGACCACCGCTCACTCCGTGCGCACGACGCGGTTCCGCAGTACGCCGATCCCTTCCACCTCCAGTTCCACCACGTCACCCGGCTGGAGCCAGCGCCCGAGCTCCAGTCCGCAGCCATTCGTCACCGTCCCCGATCCCCACAGCTCTCCCGGGTAGATCGTCTCGCTCTGCGAGACGTGGGCGATCAGGTCGGCGAAGGAGAAGTGCATCCCCGCGCTTCGTCCTTCCGACCAGACTTCACCGTTGACCCGCGCGACCATGCGCACGTCGCTGATGTCGATCTCGTCCGGCGTCACTAGGTACGGGCCGATAGCGTTGCCGGTGTCGAAGTCCTTGCCCTTGCTCGGCCCCATGCCGACCGGCGCCTCGCGTATCTGCTGGTCACGAGCGCTGAAGTCGTTGAAGATGGTGAAGCCGGCGATGTACTTCGGAGCCTCATCCCTCGGGATGTCCTTCCCGCGCCGCCCGATCACCATGCCCAGCTCCAGCTCGAAGTCGAACTTCTCGGTGTAGCGCGGCATGACCACGTCGTGGTCGGGGCCGACCACCGTGTCGGGGTCGCCCTTGTAATAGGCCGGCACCTCGTACCAGGCGGGCGGGATCTCGCCGCCCCGCCCGAGCGCGCGGCTCGCGTTGCGCATGTGGCCCTCGAAGGTCAGAAAGTCGCGGATGACCCGCGGGCGCGGCACCGGGGCCAGCAAGCGAACCTCCTCGAGCCGGTAGGCAGTCCGTCTCCCCAGTGCCTCCTCGCCCCGCCCGCTCTCCTCGATCGCCCGGAGCGCCGCCTCCCGGCCGAGTGTCCCGTTGCCGAGGAAGAGCACCATATCGTCGGGGAGCAGCGCCGCCGCCAGGCGTGTGGCATCGCAGCCGGGGTCGGTTCGCTCCAGATAACCGGCGTAGGCCACCTGCAGGTCCACCAGCCGCCCATCGACCAGCGCGCCGATCCGGCGTACCGGCCCGGCCGGTGTCGGGATGGCGAAGGTCGCGAGCTTCACGGTTGTCTCCCTTCCCACTGCGCCCGCTCGCGGGCAGCACGGAGCGCCCGCTCGACGAAGACGCGAATCATCTCGCTGCGGTACCACGCCGAGCCGCGCAGGTCCGAGAGTGGATCGATGCCCGCCGCGTAGCGCTCGGCGACCTCGCCGATGCTCGCGTCGTCGAGCGCGCGGCCCCTCACGGCGTCGAGAACCTCCGGCAGCCGCTGGGGACGCTCGGCGACCGCGCCGACGACCACCTCCGCCCGCGCCAGGCGCCCTTCGGCGTCCGGAACGACCACGGCGGCCACCCCGATGCACGGCCGGTCTTCGTGCGAGCGCGTTCGGTACTTCACGTAGACGGCACCGGCGTCCGGCGGCAGCGCCGGCACGACCACCTCGGTGACCAGCTCGTCCGGCTCCAGCACCGTCTGGTAGTGGCCAAGGATGAAGTCCCGCAGCGGGATCGCCCTCCACCGGCGCTGGCTCACCGCGATCACCCGCGCATCGAGCGCTGTCAGCAACGCTGGCGGGTCGGAGGCGTAATCCGCGTCGCAGAGGTTGCCGCCGACAGTAGCCTGGTACCGGACGCGCACGTTGGCCACTTCCCGGTAGGTCTCGGCGACGACCGGCAGCCGCTCCCACACCAGCGGTGAGGTCTCGATCGACCGAAGACGGGTCATCGCCCCCAGCCGCAGGTTCCCCACCTCGTCCACCGTGATCCCCGCCAGCCCGGAGACGCGCCGCAGGCTCACCAGCAGCGAGGGCCAGAGCAGCCCCTGGCGCAACACGAGCGCCAGCCACGTACCCCCGGCTACCGGCTTCGCCTCCTCGCCGTACCGGGCTAGGAGATCCAGTACCTCATCGACAGTTGCCGGCTCGACGACCGCGAACTCAGCCATCCTGCCGCCCGTCGAATCCTGCCTGCGCAGCGAGCGACCGCTCGACGCACTCGACGAACTGCGCCGTCATCTTGCGCGCGACGTCCTGGATCACGGTGCCGCCGAAGCGTCCCAGCGCGCCGCGGATCGAAAGATCCATCTGGTAGCTGACCAGCGTGCGCTCCCCCTGCGGTTGGAGCGCGGCCGTGACGACGGCGTGCACCAGGCTTCCGGTGGCCCGGTCATCGCCCTGAACCTGCAGTACCAGGCGCTCGGGCGGCTGCACCTCCGAGAGCTCGACCGTCACGCTGAACCCCGCCCGCAGGGGCCCGACTTTGACCTGGATACGCCCCCGGTACGTCTTCTCGTCTACCTGGGTGACGTCCTCGACTCCGGCCATGCAGGCGCTCGACCGGGGAACATCGAGGAAGAAGTCCCAGACCCGCTCGCGGGGCGCGTTGAGCGCGAACTCCTGGCTGATGATCACCCGGCACGCTCCTTCCCAGGGTGAGACGCCTGCCGCGGGAAGGCATCGTCGATCCGCGCCAGGGCGGCCTCGTAGAGCGGTCTCGCCAGCTCGCGCGCCTGCGGCAGCCTGATGCGCTCGTACATGTAACGCATGCGCTCACGGACACGCTCCGGCGTGTAGTGATGCTTTCCTTCCTGCGCATATCCGATGAAAAGCTCCACGTTGGTCTCGAGGAAGCTCAGGCTATCGGCCGCCTGGAGCAGGTCGGCTTCCGGCCAACCCCCTTCCTCGTGCGCCTCGATCAGCTCCCGGACGCGCTCCACCAGCGCGGGCTCGGCGCCCTGCCCGCGTAGCCAGTCGGCCACGATCCGCGCCGAACGCTCCTGGTGCAGCCGGTCATAGTCACGGTCAGGGATCGGCCTCCGGGCGTCGGCCACCGGCGAGTCCGGCCCGGGATAGGCCCGTTCCATGTCATGCGTCAGCGCGGCGAGCCTCAAGTGGCCCCGCGCGTCCGGTGCCAGCACCAGCAGCCAGTCGAGCGTCCGCCGCAGGTGGTCGGCGTTCCAGTAGCCTTCGATCCAGGCGCTGGCCCGTTCGAGCAACTCATCGACCGTCGGCATGGTCTCCCCTTACAGCGTGGTGATCGGGCGGCTCTGCAGCAGGTAGACCGTGCCGCCCTCGATCGCCCACTCGATGTCCTGCGGCGCCCCGAAATAGGCTTCTACTCGCTCGGCCAGCTCGATCAGCGCCTGCACCTCGCTGTCAGTCAAGACACGCTCGCGCTCCGCCTCCGGGGGAACCGGCATCTGCCGCAAGCCGTCACCAGAGGGGTCGCGCACCAGCATCACCGTCTTGGCCGGGACAAACGACCTCAGCAGTCGCCGGTCGGCGCGGGCGACCAGGTAGTTGTCCGGCACCACCAGACCGGACACCAGGGCTTCGCCGAAGCCCCACGTCGCCTCGATCACGCAACAGTCCCGGCGCCGCTGCACCGGATCGGCCGTGAAGAGCACGCCGGACTTCTCCGGCACGACCATGCGCTGGACGACGACCGCGATCGCCGTGTCGCGCAGCGAGCCTTTCTCGGAGCGGTAGAAGAGCGCGTGCGAACCGAAGAGCGAGGCCCAGCAGTCGCGCACCCGACCGATGACCTGCGGCGCGCCAGCGACGTTGAGGTAGGTCTCCTGTTGCCCGGCGTACGACGCCGCCTGCGAGTCCTCGGCGATCGCACTCGACCGCACCGCGACCAGGACGTCTTCACCGCGCCCAAGCTCCGCATAGGCTTCCTTGATGACCTCGGCGATCTCAGGCGGTACCTCGAGCGAGCGGATCATTGCCTTGATCTCCCGCGAGGCCGCTTCCAGGCTGGGCCTGCTCGCCGGGTCGACGAGTTCCAGCGCCTCGAGGATCCGTCCGGTCACCCCGTGCGCGTCGAGAAAGCGAGCGAACGCCGTCGCGCTGACGACGAAGCCGGGTGGCACCGGGAGACCAGCCGAGGCCATCCGGCTCAAGCTGGCTCCCTTCCCACCGGCGAGCTGCACGTCGGCACAGGCGGGATCGCCGAACCAGTGGATCAACGATCGCGCCGCCACTGCGCCCATCACCGGACTACTCCTCGACGATCGCAACGGCCCGCACTGGGGCTGCGGTCGTCCCGACCCACTTGATCGGGAAGGCCGCTACCTTGAAGCCGAAGGGCGCGGGGATCTGATCGAAATTCGTCATGTTCTCGATGTGGTAGTACTCCCGCTCCCGCATCACGAGGTGGGCCTCCCAGAACTGCTTGCGCTCGAACATGGCCCAGACCGGCGGGTCGAAGGTGATCGCATCGATGCCCATCACCTTGATACCCTGGTCGATGAGCCAGAGCGTCGCCTCGCGGGTCATGCCGCAGTGGTCGGTCAGGTAGCGCTGCTCGTCCTGGTACGCTCCGGCACCGGTCCAGATCAACACGATATCCAGAGGCTTCAAGCGGTAGCCGATCTTGTCCAGCGCCTCCTGGACTTCGGCCGCGGTGATGCCAGCGCCCTTCTCCTTGTGGCGAAAGTCGAGCAGCACGCCATCGCCGTAGCAGTACTCGAGCGGGATGCCCTCGGGACCGGGTGCCTCGGCGACGAGATGCTTGCGGGCATCGATGTGCGTGCCGACGTGGTCGCTTAGCTCGATCTTGTAGCTGGCGGTAAGCCAGGTGGCACCGTACTCGGCGGCGCCGATATTCTCGGCGAACTCTTCCCACGTCTCGAACATCTCCAGCTTCGGCTTGGCGATCCGTGGGAAGGTGAGCATGTCGTTATGCACCGGCATGCTCAGATCGATCAGTCGCGCCCCCATCCTGCTCTCCTTCACCGGGCAGGCGCGCGGCACGCCGCGCCCCTACCGCGCTGCTTCCTCCGCCTGCACACCCTTCAATGCCTGAAGCACCCAGCGTCCCGGTTCCTCGATGTGCCGGCGCATCACCTGCTCGGCCAAATCAGGATCGCGAGCGCGCAGCGCTTCGAGCACCGGCTCGTGACGCTCGGCCAGCCCACCGAGCGCGCGCTTGACTGCCGTGAAGGTCAGATACGTCGTGGTCGCCAGGCTCAAGCTCGTCCAGAACTGCTGCAGCAGCCGGTTGCCGGAGGCCTCGACGATGATCCGGTGAAAGGCCACATCCGCCTCGATCGCGGTCGCCTCGTCGCCGTCGATCGACGCCTCGCGCATGCGGTCGATCTGCTCCTCCAACTGGAGGATCTGCTGGGCGGTGATCCGATCGGCAGCGGCGCGTGCCGCCACGCCTTCGATCGCAGCGCGGATCGGATAGATCTCGACCAGCTCCTCATCGGTGAACTCGCGGACGTGGGCGCCACGGAACGGCGAGCTGACGACGACGCCCAACATCTCCAGGTCGCGCAGCGCCTCGCGCACCGGCGCCTGGCTCACGCCGAGCTCCTGGGCGATCCGGGTCTCGACGATCCGATCCCCAGGCTTGAACGTGCCCTGAAGGATCGCCTCGATCAGGTACTCCTTGATCTCGTCTCGGAGCACCCGGCGAGCAATGGGCCGCCGGTTCGCTCGTGCCCCCGCGCCCGACGAAGCCGTTCCCCGCCTCGAACCTGTCGTCATGCTCCCTCCAACCATCCACCTCAAGCGTCCGGAATCGACCGACACCATACATGCGACCGAGTGACCATCTCCGAGCTCTGCAGGGCCCAGCCGCCGGTGCCAGCGTCTAGCCGAGCCGCTTCAGTCCCTTGAAGCGCTGCATGTTCTCGGTCATCGCCCGCTCGGTCGGCAACCGCTCGACGCTGGAGGCGCCGAAAAACCCGACCACGCCCCGGGTGCGCTCCAGCACGTACTGTACGTCCTCCGGCTCGGCGATCGGCCCGCCGTGACAGAGCACGATGACCTCCGGGTTGACCGCCCGGGCCGCGTCGCACATCGCCTGCACGCGCTCGACCGCCTCGTCGAGGCTGACTGCTGTCTTCGCCCCGATCATCCCCTTGGTCGTCAGCCCGAGGTGGGGCACGAGCACGTCGGCTCCGGCCTCTGTCATCGCCCGCGCCTGCTCGGGATCGAAGACGTAGGGCGCGGTCAAAAGATCGAGCTCATGGGCCTGCCGGATCATCTCGATCTCCAAGTCGAACCCCATGCCAGTCTCCTCGAGGTTCTGGCGGAAGATTCCGTCGATCAGGCCGACGGTGGGAAAGTTCTGCACCCCGACGAAGCCCATCTCCTTGAGCTGGCGCAGGAACACTGGCATCAGCCGGAAGGGGTCGGTGCCGCACACCCCGGCCAAGACCGGGGTGTGCTTGACGACGGGCAAGACCTCCGCTGCCATCTCGACCACGATCGCGTTCGCGTCGCCGTAGGGCATCAGACCGGCGAGGGAGCCGCGCCCGGCCATGCGGTAGCGGCCTGAGTTGTAGATGATGATCAGGTCTGCCCCACCGGCCTCGGCGCATTTCGCCGAGAGCCCTGTCCCGGCCCCGGCGCCGATGATCACCCCTCCAGAAGCAATCGTCGCGCGCAGCCGAGCCAGCGCGTCCGCCCGCGTCATCGGCCTCCAGCTCATCCCTGCACCTCCGCTCGCGCGGCCGCCCGAGCCCGGATCAGCTCATCCAGCCGCTCCGCCATTGCCCGGGCGAAGGCCGGATCGTTGATATCCGTATCCCACTCGTGGACTTCGATGTCGGGACGCAGGTTCGCTTTCAGGTTCTCGACCAGTGCCCGGTCGGCTTCCGGATCGTAGAACGGCCCGCCTTCCTTCGAGATCATCGAGACGCCGCGCAGCGGGATAAAGACTGCGAGCGGGCCACGCGCCTGGTTGAGCTTTCGGGCGATGATCCGACCGAGCTCGGCACACTCTTCAGGCGTGGTGCGCATCAGCGTCACCGTGGGGTTGTGCTTGTAGAGGGTACGCCCGCGAAAGCGCTCCGGCACCGTGTCGATCGGTCCGAAGTTGACCATGTCCAGCGCCCCCAGTGAGACGACCTGCGGCACCCCGTTTCGCCCGGCCGCCTCCAGGCGCTGGGGACCGGCCGAGAGCACGCCCCCCACCAGCTCATCGGCCAGCTCGGTGGTGGTCACGTCGAGCACGCCGGCCAGGTAGCCGGCATCGACGAGCGCCTCCATCGCTTGGCCGCCGGTTCCGGTGGCGTGGAAGACCAGCACCTCGTAGCCGCGCTCCTCCAGCAGCCGGCGCGCCTCGGTCACGCAGTGTGTCGTTACCCCGAACATAGTCGCCGCGATCAGCGGCTTGCTCGCGGCGCTGGGCCGGAACGACTCGTAGGCCCGAGCCATGCCGGCAATCGCAGCCGCGGCGTTCGTCAGAATGCGCTCGGAGATCCGGTTGATGCCGGCGATATCGACGACCGGGTACAGCATGGCGAGGTCGCTGGCGCCGACGTAGGGACGCGTGTCGCCGGAGGCGAGCGTGGAGACCATCAGCTTGGGGACGCCGACGGGCAGCGCGCGCATCGCCGGCGTCGCCAGCGCCGAGCCGCCGGAGCCACCCAGCGCCAGGATCCCGTGCAGCCGCCCCTGCCGGAACAGGTCGAGCACGATCGCGGTCGCGCCGGTAGCCATCGTCTCGATCGCGGCTCCCCGGTCGCCTCGGGCAGCCAGCTCGGCCAGGTCGGCCCCGGCCGCTCGGGCGACCTCCTCCCGCGAGACATCGGGGATCGCGAGCGGCCGGCCCAGCACTCCGGCGTCGATCAGGATGACCTCGCAACCGGCCTCGCGGACACGCGCCCGCAGGTAGTCGTACTCGCACCCCTTGGTATCCAGCGTGCCCAGCAAAACGACTGTCGCCATACCCGACCCTCCAGCCTGCAACTCAGGCTACCTCGCGCTGGGGGCTCACCCCGAGGTACTGCTGCTGGACCGCCGGGTCGGCCAGCAGCGCCGAGGCGGTGGTCTCCAGCACGATTCGGCCCGTCACCATGATCGCGACGCGCTCGGCCAGCGCCGTCGCCACGGCCAGCCGCTGCTCCACCACCAGCATCGCCAGCCCCTGGGATGAGAGCCCCCGCAGCACTTCGATCAGGTGGTCGACGATGACCGGGGCCAACCCCTCCGATGGCTCGTCCATGATCAGCAGCCTGGGATTCGTCAGCAGCGCGCGGCCGATCGCCAGCATCTGCTGCTCGCCACCGGAGAGCGCTCCGGCCCGGTGCCGCCGCCGCTCGGCCAGTCGCGGGAAGAGATCGAAGATGCGCTCCGGCGTCCATCCATCCCGGTCGGCCCCGGCTCGCCGGAAGACCAGCCGGAGATGCTCCTCCACGGTGAGGGAGGGAAAGATTCGCCGCCCCTGGGGGACATAGCCGACCCCGGCGGCCGCGATCTCGTGCGGCCGCCGGCCGACCAGCTCCTGGCCGTCGAAGCGAACTGAGCCCCGCACCGCCGGGATGAGCCCGACTAAGGCCTGGCACAGCGTCGTCTTGCCCATGCCGTTGCGACCGAGCAGCGCGAGCGGCTCGCGGCCGAGCGTCAGGTTCACGCCCTGCAGGATGTGGCTCTGGCCGTAGTAGGCGTGGAGATCGCGGATCTCCAGCAGGTGGTCAGGCACGGTCGTACCTTTCCCGCAGCGCGTTCGTTTTCCCAGAGATCGACCGCCACCGGGGCACGAGAGCGCGAGCGGTATTGTCTGTGGAGCAGAGCGGCTCAGCCATGGCGCGATCCCAGGTAGACCTGCTGCACCAGCTCATCGGCGCTGATCTCTTCCGGCGTGCCCTCCGCGATCACCCGCCCCTCGTGCATCACCGTCACCTGCCGGGCCACGCGGAAGGCCACGTCCATGTCGTGCTCGACCAGCAGGATCGTCATCCCCGGGTCGAGCGCCAGGAGCAAACCGGCCAGCAGCTCGCGCTCCCCAGGCGACAGGCCGGCGGCCGGCTCGTCGAGCAGTAGGAGCTTCGGGCTCGCCGCCAGCGCCATCCCCAGCTCGAGTTGCCGCTGCTGGCCGTGAGCGAGCGCGCCCGCCAGCGCGTGGATCGCATCGCCGAGCCCGACCTGCTCGGCGAGCTGCCGCGCCTGCGCCATCTCGGGATCGGTCGCGCGGGGGCGACGCAGGCTCATCCGCCAGGGCCGAACCCCGCGCACTGCGAGGTAGAGGTTGTCGAGCACGCTGAGCCGCGGGAAAACGAGCGGCGTCTGGTATGTCCGGGCGATGCCGCGGCGGATGCGCTCGTGCGGCGGCAGGTGCGTGATGTCGTCGCCGTAGAACCGGATGACCCCGCTAGTCGGGCGCAGGTCGCCGGCGATGACGTTGAAGAGCGTCGTCTTGCCGGCTCCGTTCGGGCCGATGATCGCCCGGCGCTCGCCGGGGGCGAGGCTGAGCGAGACGTCCTGGACGGCCCGCAGCCCGCCGAAGCGGCGGCTCACGCCCTGGAGCTCCAGGGCGTGGCCGATCGCTTGCGCCGGTGCGACCTGCACGGTGACCATCGATCGCCGCTCGCCTCTAGGAACCGAAGACGCGGTGGATGTCCTCGCACTTCGGGTTGTCGCGCGTGAACGATCCGAGGGCCAGATACTGCTCCTCGGGCAAGCCGAGCGTCTGGTTCACCCCTTCGACCACCTTGACCAGCTTATTGTACAGGTTGCCGTCTGGCCCCTCCGCCACCTCGGTGACGTAGTTGTTCGCGATGGCCTGGCGGTTCTTGTCGAGCGCGATATGCCCAGTCGGGCCATCGAACTCGACCTCGGCCAGCGCCGCCTGCAGCTTCTTCTGCCCGTCGCTCAGGTCGCCGTCGACCTCCTGCAGCCCCAGCAGCAAGCCCTTGGCATTGACGTAGTACCCCCAGCAGAAGAGCGACGGCGTGGTCAGCCCTTGTGGGAACTGCTGCTTATAGGCGTTGACCCAGTCCTGCCAGGCCTTGTCCGGGTTATCGGCGGCCACCGGCCCGGCGCCGGGGATGCCGATGACGCGGGAACGTAAGGCTCCCTTGGTCTCGAGCACGTTCTGGTCGATCGTCGAACTCCCCCCGATGAGGGCCGCCTTCCCGCCAAATTCGGAATAGGCCTTGAGGAAATTCACGGCGTCGGAGCCACCGAGGATAACGTAGATGGCATCGATATCGCTCGGCATCGAGCTGATAACGGAGCTATAGTCTTTCGTCCCGATCGGCACCCAGAACTGCGCGACGACTTCGCCGCCGAGCCGGCAGAACTCCAAGAGGAACCCAGCCACCTGGCTGTAGGGATACGAGTAATCCTCGCCCAACGTGGCGACGCGGCGATAGCCTTTCACCTGGTAGCAATAGGTCCCAAGCCCGGCCATCCATTGGACACCATCCGTGGAGAACCGGAAGAAATTGGGCGCCGGATTGCGCAGTGTCGTATCTTGTGCTGCTGATGTACCGTTGACGAACGTTTTGTCGGGCACGGTCTTCGCGTAGTCACGGATGGCGAGACCTTCATCACCCGAGAGCGGCCCGACGATGCAGTCGACCTTGTCCTGCTCGATCAGCTTGCGGGCTTTCTCGCGGGCGACCTGAGGCGTCGCATCGGTACTCTCTTTCACCAGCCGGATCTTCTTACCGGCGATCGCGCCACCGAACTCAGCCACTGCCAATTCCACACCGCGGACTGCCTCCTCGCCGTACAGCGCGAAGGCTCCCTCCAGCGTTGCCAAGATGCCGATGACGATTTCTCCACCTGTGGCCCCAGTCGTGACCGCTGGTGAGGCGGCTGCGGTTGGCGTTGGTGCGGGAGCCTTCGTCGGCGACGCCGCCGCTGCTGCAGTCGGGCTGGCTGCTGGCGGAGCGGTCGTCGGGGTGGCTTGCTGTCCAGCGCAGGCTGCGAGCAACGCCGACGCTGCGGCTACCCCAAGGACTCCCGAACGCCGAAGAAGTCCTCGACGCGTATAGCGTGACATCGAATCGCTCATGCAACTCCCTCCTCACTCCTTGCACTCGAAGCGAC
>Ga0101941_1000928_pt1 | contig 30825 bp, 35 predicted proteins | sample DewCreD2012metaG_3_FD_75242 | JGI IMG/M metagenome (GOLD analysis project Ga0101941, IMG submission 75242) | Hot spring sediment bacterial and archeal communities from British Columbia, Canada, to study Microbial Dark Matter (Phase II) - Dewar... ...
CCTGAAGGTAAAGGTGGTAGTTGACTGAGATAGCTGGTACAGGTAGGAGAATTGTCTTGAAGGGAAAGATAGACTATATTAGTAGAAGCATAGGTTAATTCATTAAAATTAGGGTAGGTTGTATAGAGAAGATCTATTGTTTTTTCTATGTTTTTAAGGTCTGTTATTCTTTTATTGTCTCTTACTTTTTTCAATATTTCTCTAGGTTTTATGATAGCTATTAAGCTAGTTATTAAGATAGAGATAATAGCTAAGACAGTTATGAGTTCTATAGGGTAAAGGATTGATGTTTTTTAGTTTTGGTTGATTTTGGCATTATATAAAATTATAAAACTATTTTTCACTTTTTATTAATTTTTCTGTTAGTTTCCATATATCACCTGCCCCCATTATTATACAAATATCATTTTTATTTAAATTTTTTCTTAAAAATTCCTCTATTTTTTCAAATTCTTTTAAATAATATATATTGTTCTTCTTTTTAGATAGTTCTTCTTTTAAAATTTCTGAATTTACTTTTCTTTTTATAGATTCTTTTTCTCTACCAGGTACACTATATATGTCTGTTAAAATGACAAAATCTGCATCATCAAAAGCATTTAAAAATTTATCGAACAAAATTAAAGTTCTATAATACTGGTGAGGTTGAAAAACTATAAATAATCTTCCATTTTTAATTAGCTCTTTAATTGCTTGTAATGTTACTTTTATTTCTGTAGGATGATGACCATAATCATCAAAAATTTTAGCTCCATTTATTTTGCCTTTATATTCCAATCTTCTCCAAATTCCTTTAAATTCATATAAAGCTTTAAAGCTCACCTTATCAGGAATTTTAAAAATTTTGGCAATAGTTAAAGCCCCCAAGGCATTGCTTATATTATGTAAACCTGGTACTTGCAGTTTTAAATTTTTAGGTTTATTTTTAACTGAATAAAATCTTACTTTAATTCTTTTTAAAAAATTAGATTGTGGTACAATTTTTAAAATATTTTTATCTTCTTTATTAACTACTAAATATTTTCTAAATTTATTTAAGTTTCCTAAATTCTTTTCAAAATTCAATCTTTGTATAAATTTTCTGAATGTCTTTAATATGTTGTTTAAATTTTTATAATAATCTAAATGTTCTTCTTCAATATTTGTAATGAGTATAATATCAGGATAATGATTTAAAAATCCTGCTTTGTATTCATCAGCTTCAATAATTAAAATTTTGCTTTTACCAAGTCTAAAATTACTAGGTTCTTTATTTTCACCAAACCCCTTAACTTTACTTCCAATAATAACTGTAGGATCTAATTTAGCTTTAATAAAAATATTAGAAACCATAGCTGTAGTTGTACTTTTACCATGCATTCCCGCTATTGCGATGGTAAAATAATTTTTTGTTAATTGACCCAAGGCTTGAGGATAAGATAATGTTGGTATCCCCAATTTTTTTGCTTTGACTAATTCAGGATTATTCTTTTTAATAGCAGAAGTGTATATAACCAAATCAACATCTTTTTCTAAATTTCTAGCTTTATGACCCAAATAAAATTTGATATTTTTTAATTCATTTTTAGAAAAAACAACAGGATAACTTAAATCACTACCACTTATAATATGACCTTGGTATAAGTAATATTTTGCTAAAGCACTGATTCCTATTCCTCCTATTCCTATAAAGTGTATTTTCATTTTCAAATTATAATAATTATAATTAAATAACATGGGATGGAGAATTAAAAAACAAATTTTTATAGTTTTAATAGTAATTTTAATATTATCACCTATTGGTTATTTGCTTTATTTAAAATATAGAACTCCTTCTTGCTACAATAACAGGCAAGACTATAATGAGGAAGGAATTGATTGCGGTGGACCTTGCCCTCCTTGTGAAATTTATAATTTGCAACAATTAAAAAAGAAACGACCACAAATTGTAGCGTATCCTGACCAAACTATGGATGTTGTAGTAGCAATTACTAATCCTAATGAAAACTATGGTTTAAAAAATTTTAAATATGAAATATTTTTTTATGGACCCAGCAACGAAACAGCAAAAATTTCTGGTGAAAGCTTTATCTTACCCTTAGAAGAGAAATATTTAATAGAGTCAAGTATATCTATGCCTCAATTTCCCATTAAAAATTCAGAGATAAAAATATATTTTAACAAAGAAGATTGGTTTAAAACTGAACAAAGAAAACCAAATATTGAGCTTTTGAATTATAACTATGATGGAACTCAATTTCTAGCAGAAGTTCTTAACAAAGATTATAAAAATTATAATAAACTTAAGCTATATTTTTTATTATACGATGAATTCGATACTTTTATAGGTACCTTAAATACAGAAATATATGATTTGAAAGCTCAAGAACAAAAAGATATTAAAATTTTCTCCCTCCCTCCTTTGTTATCTGAAATTAAAAGAGTAGTTCTTTATCCCGAATCAGGAATAGAAGAATGAAGTTAAATATTTCCCTTATTTCAATTTTAGCTATTTTTGTGCTGATTTCCCTTTCTACGATATTTTCTATTGGAGATATTAACAGTTTTTATAAGCAAATTATTTTCTGGATAATTAGTTTTTTAATTTTAATTTCTTCACAATTTATAAGCTATGATTCTCTTTTAAGAACCCCTTATTTTCAATTATTGTATATTTTAACTATCTTAATCTTGTTTTCTTTATTTATATTGCCCTCAAAAGAGAGAATTTGGTTTAATATATTAGGATTTTCTTTTCAACCTTCAGAATTTGCAAGAATAATTTTAATAATCACATTAGCTATTTATATTAGCAAATATTTTAATTTTATGAAAAACTTTTATTTTTTGTTATTAAGTTTTTTATATATTTCTCCTTTGTTATTTTTAATTTTTCTTCAGCCTGATATGGGTATGCTAATTTTATTTTTTCTTACTTGGCTTTTCAGTGTTTTAATCTTTATTACTAAAAAACAAATTATTTTTTTATCGACTATTTTAATTATTTTTTTAATAATAAGTTGGTTTTTTATTTTAAAACCCTATCATAAAGAAAGAATCTTGACATTTATTAGTCCGGAAAAAGATCCATTAAAAACAGGTTATAATCTAAGACAAATAAAAATTACTATAGGTTCAGCAGGATTTTGGGGCAAAGGATTTGGTAAGGGCACTCAAGCACGATTAGGTTTTTTACCGTCTTCTAAAACTGATTTTATACTAACAAGCTTTATTGAAGAGAGGGGGCTTATAGGTTTTATCTTTTTCATTATTTTGGTTTTAATATTCTTTAAAATTTTAATATTTGAGACGAATTTTATAAAAGATTCTTTAGGTGTTTCCTTTTCAAATATATTAATCATCCATTTTGGAATTAGATTTATTTTAACCACAGCTGTTAATTTAGGCGTCTTTCCTATAATAGGACTAACTATACCATTTTTAAGCTATGGTGGTTCTCATCTTATTTCAGATTCAATTTTGTTAGCTATTTGGCATAATTTTAGATTTAAATAAAATTGTTTAAAATTTTTTAATGGAAAATATTTTTTATATAGATGGTAAATTTTTAAAAGAAAGCCAAGCCCAAATTCCTGTTTACGATTTAGGACTTTTAAGGGGTTATGGAGTTTTTGATTTTTTACGCACATATAACAGAAAACCCTTTTATATAAAAGATCATCTAAAAAGATTATTAAACTCAGCAAAAATTATTGGCTTAAAACATAAATTTAAAATTAAAGAATTAGAAAAAATAATTTTATTGACATTAAACAAAAACAAGCACCTAAAAGAAGCTAATATAAGAATTATTCTTACGGGCGGTGATTCTTATGATTTTATAACTCCAACAAGGCCTAGATTAATAATAATGATATCGCCTGTTAAGGAATTAAATAAAAAATTATATGAAACAGGTGCAAAATTAATTACAAAGATTTATGAAAGATTAGATCCTAATGCTAAAACCTTAATTTATACTGATGCAATTCGATTTTTACAAGAAGCCCGAAAGAAAAAAGCCATAGAAGTTTTGTTAGTTAGTAAAAACAATGAAATTTTAGAATGCACAACCTCCAATTTTTTTGCTATTATTGATAAAAAAGTTATTACCCCGCCTAAGGACAAAATTTTAGAAGGAATTACAAGAAAAATAATTATTAAACTCTGTCAAAAATATAAAATTCCCTTAATAGAAAGGAAGATATATAAAGATGAAATTAAAATTTTTAAAGAATGTTTTATTACTGCTTCAAATAAAGAAATTTTGCCTATAATTAAGATAGATAATCATAAAATAAGTAAGCAGCCAGGAGAACTAACTAAATTTTTAATGATTCAATTTAGAGAATTAACCAAAAATTATTAAGGTCGAAATTAATTAAATAATTTTAATGGACAATCTATTTAAAATATTAGCTTCCATATTTTTAGTTCTAATTATCTTAGGTTTAGGAATAATATACATAAAGAAAAATCCTCCAGTAGAAAATGTTTATCTACCATCAAATTCTCCCCCAAAAGAATTTTCTTTATTTTCTCCAGAAGAAATTAAAAAAATAACTCCTCCTACTCCAACTAAACCTTTAATAATTACTTCTTTAACAACTTCTGCTACGGAAACCTCTCAAACTACTTCTACAGAAAGTTTCGAGACAACAACAGAAACAGAAATCCCAATAATTAAAATAATTACTAAAGAATATAAATTTGAACCAAACTTGATAAAAGTAAAAGCAGGAGAGAAAATTACTTTAGTAATCAAAAATGAAGGATTAACCCCCCATGATTTCAAAATATCTAATGATAGATTTTCTATAAAAACAGATTTAATTCCTCCTGGTGAAGAAACTAAGCTAGATTTTATTTTACCACAAAAAGGAGAATATGAATTTTATTGTACTTTGCATTTAGACAAAGGAATGAAAGGTAAAATTATAGCTGAATAATTTGCCTCGGGTGGGATTCGAACCCACGACCTGGCGCTTATGAGACGCCCGCTCTAACCACTGAGCTACCGAGGCTTCTATATAATTATGCATCTATTACATCGGAGGGGGTGGGACTCGAACCCACAAGGCCACGAGGGCCACCGGTTTTCAAGACCGGCGCATTAGCCAATTCTGCCACCCCTCCTTATTTTTATATTATACCAAATACTCTAATAAATAAATTTCTAAGAACATCTTGATAATCTAAATGTTCGTTTTCTATTTTATCCATTGCTTCTTCTAATTGTCTTGTGAAGTTTTCAGAAATTAAATCAGGATATTTTTCTTTTAAATAATCATAAATCATTTTTCCATAATTAGTTGGTATTAAGTAACCTTTGTTCACAATCAAATATTTCCGTTCTAACAATGTTTGAATAATAGTAGAATAAGTAGAAGGCCTTCCCAATTCTCTTTTTTTCATTTCTTCTATAATCGTTGCGTTGGTATAAGGAAGAAACTTTGAAAGCCGCATCAATTTAATATTAATAACATTATAAGCTTTACTTTCTAAGAGAGTGATTTTTAAAGTATTTAAAAATTCATCAAATCCTTTATCTTTTACTTCGCAAATAAACTCTCTAGTATCTTCAATAATAGAATCATCATTAATTTTAAGAGAAATTTTAGCTATAGCTTTAGCTATTATAGCTGGTTTAGTTTGAGAAGCAATAAATCTGTTCATAATTAAATTGTACAATCTCAAATGGTTTCTAGATAAAATTTGTTCTTGATTAAGAATAGCCTGTTCTATAATATCATTTACAGTAAAAGGTTTTGTTGGTCGTATACATTCGTGAGTACCAGGAGTTCCCCATGCTCTTGTGTAAACTAAATCTTCTTTATTTTGTTTATAAAGAAATTCTTTAGCTAAACCCCTACCAACTTCTGAAACATAATAAGAATCTGTACGATGATAAGTTATAAGTCCTCTTTCGAATAAATCTTGAGCTAAATTCATTGTTGTTGTAGCATCTAATCTTAATAATTCCCATGCACCCTTTAGAAGGTCGCTAGTTTGGAATGGAGGTGGAGGGTTAATTTCTTCTTCTTTTTTCTCTAAAATTATTATTTCTAACTTAATATTATTCTTATTCTTTCTAATCTTTTTAGCTAATTCTTTATCTTCAAAAGTAAACTCTATAAAATTATTCTCGTTATAATAAAATCTTCCTGCATAATATTTTTCTTTTTTTCTTAATTCATCATTAAAAATAACCCATCCTAAAACTGGAGTTTGTACTCTACCTGCAGATAGATTAAGATTTTTAAAATGTTTTTGTAATTCTTCACTTAATGAAAAACCAATCCATCTATCAGCTACTCTTCTAGTTAATTGAGCGCATACAAGCGATTTATTTATATCTCTAGTTTCTTGAAACCTTCTTAAAAACTCTTCACGTGTTATTTCATGCATTTCCATTCTTTTTATCTTTGTGTTATAAGGATAAAAATAAATAAATAAATCAAAAGCAATTTTTTCTCCTTCAGTATCGGGATCTGTAGCTATATATATTTCGTTAACTTCATTCGCTAATTTTCTTAAAAATTCAATAAGAATTCTTTTATCTAAAAAATTATTTGAGCTACAAACTTCACATACTTTACTTTTTATACTTATATGCCTTCCACACTTTTTGCATATTTTAAGAGGTTCGAAAATAGGGATAAAATAATTATCACATCTTTTAACTCCATAAAAACCCTCTTCATGTACTAAATCAACAAAATGACCTAATGTCGCTATTATGTTAACAATATAATTTCCAATACTAACTTCATAAACCCAATAATTTTGATAATTTCTACGTGAAGGTTTGCCAAAAAAATTAGCAATAGTTTTAGCTTTTGTTGGAGATTCCACTATTATTAAACAAGTTTTTACAGGATCTTTAAATTCTTCAATTTCTCCTCTCATAAATTTTCTAACAATCATTCTATCCTTATCTACTTCCTTTATTAAAGGTTGCCACTGCGAGCCATCTTTTAATTCTTTAAAATCAATTTTATATCCTATTAACCTTAATTTGGTTTTAAGATGTTCAAAAACTTTATTATTTTCTACTAATAATATACTTAGCCCCTTTGTTAAACCTAAGGGATATAATCTTGAAGTTCTTCCTGAAGCTTGAATATATCCCCTAGGATCAGATACAAAAAGGAACAAATTGTTATTTTCTTCAATAATAGAAAGTTTAGGATCTTTTTTAATTGTTTCTATAACCTCTTTATTATTTAAAATTTGCTCTAATTTTTCCTTGATTATTTCTATTTTATTTTTCAGATTAGAATTTTCTAAAATTTGTTCTTCTTTTAAAAAACTGTATTTTTTCAGAAAAATAAGATCTTTGGTGAATTGAAAATCATTTTCATAATAATTTCTTACATAATCCTTTAAAGATAAATAAAGATTAAATAAAGCTTTAGGAGAGTAATTTAGTTTTAAAGGTAATTTAAATTTCGGAACTCCTATAAAAAGTGCATATCTAACTACATGAGGTAAATCAACACCACGAGTTAAAGGATTACGGATGTTAGAAAAACCAACAACTACCTGAATTTGATTTTGTTCAAAAAGCTCTCTATTTTTAGCATTAAACTCTTCATAACTAACAGCTTTGATACCAGATTTAATTAAAAAGTCTTTATATTGATAAAGCATATCTTTTGTAAAATCATCAGCGAGAAATATAAATCCTCCATTGCCAAGCTTCTTAATCCATTCTCTTGAAACCTGAAAAATTTCTTTATAAGATTTTTGGGATAATTCAATATATAAATCTTCTACATTTCTTAAATGTGTAGAAGATAGGCCAATTTCAAAATTGAGTAATTCTCTAAAAATATTCACTCTCTTTGTTTTAGGAGTTAATGTTGCTGAAGCAGTAATTATTTGTCCTTTATTTTTTAAATCAATAGTTTCTTTTATTTTTGCCGCTTCATCATAATTACCTTTTCTTTTTAAAGCTATTATAGCTAAAGCTTTCTCTATATCATCCTTAGAAAAACCTATCAAATTTAAAACTTTATCAATATTTTTAGGTTGTCTTATCATTGAATCAGCATCATCTATATAAAGGAATTTAAAATCTTTAGGAAGCAAATGAAAATTTTTATGTAAAAATTGTGAAGTAGAAATTAATATATCAAAATCTTGCTTTAATTTGTCTTTATCTTTTGGTTTTTGAATGGCTAAAATTTTGATCCCCTTTAATTTTTCAGCAAATTTTAAAAATTTGTTTTGTATTTCTCTTAATAAAATTTTAGTGGGTACAATATAATATATTCTCTTTATTTTTTCTACTTCAACTAAAAATAAAGAAAAAACTATACCAAAAGTAGACTTTCCTAAACCAGTAGGAGCTATAATACTAAAGCTTTCACCTCTTAAAATTCTTTTAGCCCAATATTTTTGAAGTGAAAAAGGATAAAAACCAGTTACCCCCTTGAAGAACAATTCAAAAGCTTTTAATTTTTTTTCAATTAAGCATAATTTTTCGCTCTCTTTTAATTTTTTACAATCACCACTTTCAAGTAAATTGTCAAAAGTATTTTTTAGCAAATAATAATCTTTCTTACACTCTTTAAATTTTAAAATTTCCTCAATTTCTGCTCTATTCTTATCTAGGGGACAAATTTCTAAATATTCTGATTTTATTTCGTTCATTTTATTATTGATTATATTTAATTTTGAAAAAACCGCCCTTTTTTATTTTATAATTATTATAATGGGGGAATATAAAATTATAAGGCCGTAATTAAAAGATAAAATTTAAATGCCCAGAGAAAAACAACTGAAAATTAAAGATCCTTATAAAGGACATGAGTTGATTATTAAAATGGTACCCATAGAAAATCTTGAGATAATTTCTTATCAAAGAAAACCAAGTCAATATCATGTAAAACATCTTATAAACTCAATGGAAAGAATAGGTTTCTTAGTTCCTGTTATTGTTGTTTCTGCAGAAACAAAAGATAAATACGTAATAATAGATGGCCAACATAGATTTTTAGCTGCTAAAGAATTAGGTATAAAAGAATTACCTGTTATTCAAGTTCCTGAAAGACTTGCTCAACTTATGATGAACTTTAACATTGAAAAAGAATTGAACATAAGAGAAAAAGCTTATGTCGCTATAGCTGTATATAGAGGATATTTACAAGAGAAACCAGAAATGTTAGAATCTGATCCTGAAATTGTAGACTCTATTGAACAAGCTTATTATGTTACCTTGGGTATAGCTTATGAAAAAGCAGAAAAATTAGCAGGAAGCTCTTTTGAATCTATATTAAAAAAATGTGATTTTTTCCTTGATCTTAAACTTTCTGAAGCCTTAGAAGCACGAGAAAAAAGAGCAGAAAAGGTATTAGTAGCTAATAGTTTAGTTAGAGATATTGCTCAAAAAATTAAAGAAATGGGTAAGTGGCATCCTTATTTGTATAATCAGATAATTTCTTGGGCTAATCCATATAAAAGAAAAAGGTTGCCTACAGAATTTGATGACTTATTTAATGAAATTATAGAAAATCTTCAAAAAGCTGCTGAAAATCCAAGTATGATATTATCTGAAGTTGTAGAAGAAGAAGGATTTGAAATTTAAACCTTTAGTCCTTGTTTGATAATTTTTTTACGACACTTATTACAAATCTTAACTCTTTGGCCATTAGATAAAGTAAGCCATTGTAAATTTGGCTTTTGGAAATAAGCATGAGTGGGGTTATATTTACTTCTAGTTTTTAATCTTCTGCCTACCTTAAATTTACCTTTGCCACAAAGATAACATACTTGCCCCATTTTTACAATGGAAGATTAATTTCGAGCCCATTAAAGATATTATTTATTTGTATATTAGGATAATTATTTTTAATAATATTGTTTATATTCTCTCTTTCTTTGCTATCAGGTTCTTCAATTATAATTTTAACACTATTTCTAGAAAATACAACTTGAGTAATATTACTTTTTGCTGGAATAAGACTAATAACTTTTTGTACTTTTTCTGATATAACAGCTTTATTTTGGTTAATTTTTTCTAAAGCATTTATAAGAGCTCGTAATTCTTCTATAGAAATTGCTTGTGTGGAGGTAGTCTGGGCTAGCCCATCTTTTATATATTTATTGTTTTTATTAATAATTTTAAAACCCCAATATAATAGAGAATTAATAATTATTAAAATCCCCATAGACAATATAACACCAAACTTTAATACTTCTATAGCTCTATGAAGAAAAATTTCTTTATTTAAATTAATAACATGTATTTGTGAGGAATCTGTAGATTTTTTAATAATATTTGCACTTGTAAGACCAACAATTTCTTTGGGCCCTAATCTTGTTATTTTATCCACTTCTATTATTTTATATTCATTTATTATATTTTCATTAAGATCAATTCCGGTTTTAGAAAAATAAACAATATCTAAAGGAAAATTAACATTTTTAGAAGCAGATTCAATACTCCTTTTGATAACTTCCTCAATACTATTTAAATCTATAATTTCCGAATATATGTTTTGTATTATGCCATTTTCATAAATTACAAAACTGAAAACACTTTCTATTAAAGTTATCAATATATATGATTTGTCGAAATATAAAGAAAATTTATTTTTAACAAATTCTAAAAAAGGATTAAAGGTCAAATCAATTTTAAGAGGGAGAATGGTTAAAGAGATTAATATTTCTACAATGGTTTGCAAAATTTCTTTATTATAAAAAATTAAGAAAACGTAATTTTTAGCAGGATAGACAAGAGATTGCCATAAATACTTTTCTATGGCAAAGGGAAGCTGAGATTTTATATTTGTTTCAATGATATCTTTTAAATTTTTACTATGAATATCAGGAGCAATTATTTTTTGAGTGAAAAATATAGGTAAGTTTAAAATTACTATAGCTTCTCTAAAGGGAATTTTTGATTTTAATGAATGTAAGGCTTTTTTGAGGTTGACTTCATTTAGATTATTGTTAATATAGATTTTTTCTTCTACCTCTATTTCATTGGTAATATAAAAAGAATCTTTTTTACTATTTAATTCTATTAGGCTAATTTTATTAGGAGAAATTATTAATACATAAGAATATTTTAAAAGTAAGGTTGAAAAAAATTTTTTAAGGTTCATTTAAAATGCTATTTTTTCAAAGCAATACCAATCTTCGACCTTAACAAACCTTTCATAAGGCTCATTTAAATATTTTAAATCAAAACCCTTAAGATTTGCAGGTAAAACATAAACATAAAAATTATTTCCTATAAAAACAATAGGTTCTATTTCGTTAATTAATCTATCTATTTCTTCTAAATTACTTTTGAAGTTTTTTATATCCCCTGTATATAAGTCTTGTATTTTTTTAATTATTTCTTTGGAATCTGTATTAGTAAGATGTAAAGGAGAATCTAAAGAAAAAATAGGCCATATGTCAGGCATTAATCTATAAGATATTCCATAAAGCAAGGCATCATAATTTTTTTCTGGAATAATTTGATTGATTATATTAAAAGGAGTTTCAATTTTTATTTGGAAATTAAATTTATTTTGTAGATAATTAGCTATCTTAATTAAGAAAAAATTATCAGGCACAATTATTGTTATGTCAGAATAGTTATATGTTCCTGGGTTGGTAGTTTGTTTTTTAATTTCTGGTAAGCCTAAAAATTTTTTAAGAGATGGAGAAAAAATCGAATTTGAAGGTTCACCAGAATTACCAAATACCTCTTTTATTATTGCATCTCTATTTAAAATAGAATTCAAATTTTGAGCTACTTCAAATTTTATCCTTTTTATATTAAAAAATACAGCTATAATTCTTGGCAAAACTATATAGTTAGTTTTATAGCTTCTTTTAGAGATTGAGTCTAAATAACTAGAAGAAATTCCTCCTATAGCATCTATTTCTTTTGCTTTTAAAGCTTCATAAGCAGATTTTAAATCTGGATATTCATAAATTAATATTTTATCAAGAAAAGGTTTTTTAAAATAATAATCATTTCTTACAAATTCATAAACATTTACTCCATTTTTTAAAGAATATTTTTTAGAAAAAACAAAAGGTCCACTTGTTACTTTGATTAAGTTTTCTTCATTAGCTTGCCACTGAGAAGGTGGGTATTTTAACCATTCTTTAGCAGGTACTATTTTCAAAAAAGATAATTTTTGAATAAATAAATTATCCTTTATAGGTAAAATAAATCTTACTTTATAATTGTCAATTTTTTCTACCTTAACATCTTTAAAATATTCATATAATTCACCCGAAGAATAAGTTTTAATAATGGATAGAGTAGTTATAATATCGTCAGAAGAAATTTTTGTTCCATTGCTCCAGTATGCATCTTTTAATTCTACTTCATATCCTAATCCTTTATTAATTTCTATAATATTTTTTGTTAATTCATACTCATAACTCCCCTGCCCATTCGGTCTTACTAAGCTGTCATAGATCAAATAAATTAACGATTTTTCAGTTGGATTTTCTGCTAAAAAGGGGTTTAAAGTGTTAATTTTTTGATATACACCTTCTTTTAAAATTCCACCATAAGCTGGTTTTTTGGCAAAAATTAAATTTATAATTCCTAAAAAAGAAATCAAAATTAAAACCAAACCTACTGATAAAGCTGATAAAATTAAAAGCCACTCTATATTTTTTAATTCTTTAAAAAGTTTAAAAATGCGAATAACTATCTTTTTCATAAGTAAATTCTAATTATAGATAGAAGAATGAATGTAAAAACTAATACCCAGGTAAGATAATATATATATTTTTCTAAGCCTCTTCTTTGAAAAAAAGGTAATGTCCCAGAAAAACCAAATAAAGAACCATAAGATCCACCGCGTTGCTGAAGTAAAATTAAAAATATTAGAGCTATCGAGTTCAAGATTATTATTATATCTATAATTTGAACCATTGTTTTTCTCTGAACTTTCTATGATAATTAATGACCTTTCTATGCGTTATTTTATCTAATAATTTTATAAAATCAGATAAATTTTTGGGTAATTGATCTAAAGTAATTGGTTTTTTCTTTTCATCATAATATAATAAACCTCTTGGTTTTGCTATAGAAATAATTTTAACATAATTTAATCGTGCTTCTTGAAGCGCTTTATAAGCAAAGGAAAATTGACCTCTACCGCCATCTATAAGAATTAAATCTGGTATGCCCCATTCTGGGTGATTAAATCTTCTTTTAAGAACTTCATATATCATTCTTGGATCATCAGGTTTTATTACAGTTTTAATTCTAAATTTTTTTAAATCTTTTTTAGAATACAACCCTTCTTTGAAAACAACCATTACTCCTACTTTATAAGCACCAGAAAAATGAGAAATGTCATAAACCTCAATTCGATTAGGAATTTTATCCATTTTTAATAATAACTGTAAATCTTTTAAAATTTTCATTTTATTAAATTTTTCTTCTTCAGATATTTCTTTAATTAAATTCGTGTGTTCTAAAATTTTATTGATGGCTTGAATCTCCCTTTTTATTTTCATAGCTTTTTCTAAATTATTTTTATTTAATTCTTTTTCTAATTCATCTAATAGTTCTTTTTTAATTTTTTTCAGGTCTCCTTTTAAAATTTGTTTTATTTTTTTTATATTTCTAGAATAAATTTTTTCCTCTCCTATTTCTCCTTCTTTACAGCACCAACCATAACATAACCCTAAAGATGCATTAAGACAAGTTCCATAATGTTTTTTAAGGCAAGTGCAAAAAGGGATTTCGCGTCTTATGATTTTAAGAATTTTTCTTAAGGCACTACCTTCAGTAAAAGGTCCAATAAATTCCACATTATATTTTTGAGGTTGATGAGTAACAAAAACCTTAGGAAATTTTTCTTTAGTAAAACCTACAAAAAAATATTGTGTATCATCTCTTAAAAGTTGATTAAAAGGAGGATCAAATCTTTTTATTAACTCTGCTTCTTTTAATAAAGCCTCTGCTTCAGAATCTAAAACTATATATTCTAAATAATCTGTACTTTTTATTAGTTCAACAATTTTAGGGTTAGTGCTTTTTAAATGGTTTTTAATTCTTTCACGTAAATTAATAGCTTTTCCTACATATAAAATACCTTCTTTCTTATTTTTGAATAAATATACTCCTATTTTAGTTGGGATTTTTTTTAAGTCTATCTCAAGCATTTCCATATTTTAATTTTATGATATAATTTAAAAAGGAGCAGGACGGCTAGCCGCCTATATGTTTAAATATAGGAGGAAAGTCCGGACACCCATAAAGGAAGCCTCGGAAAACGAGGAAAGCCGTAAGGCTTTAAGAAGGTCACAGAGACAATACTACCTGGTATCAAATTATTTTGGATACCAGGGAAAGGTGAAAAGTGGGGAGGTGTTAAAACAATCTTGTTTTAGCTACTTCCCTCTCTTAAGGAGTAATCCTTAAGAGTGGCCTTCTTCTTCTGGGTGCAAGGCCGCGCCATCCTTTTAGGATGGAGTGCCGCTTGTCCTTTGGAGTGATCCAAGGGCTAGACAGATGGCTAGTGCTAGCTTTTAAAGTTAGTACAGAATCCGGCTTATAGTCCTGCTTTATTTTTATTTTTTCGCTATATTTTAGTTATAATAGTAATTTAAAAAATAAGTGATTTTAAGACAGAAAATAATGGCTAATAAAAATTTGAACAAGGTAGGCACAATTTATAAAAAGATAAAAAAAGAAAGGACATTAGTTCTTTTAAAACCTGATGCTGTCGAAAGGGGATTAATTGGCGAAATTATTTCTAGATTTGAAAGATGTGGTCTTAAAATAATAGGATTATGTTTAGTAATGCCAAATAAAAAATTGATGGATAAACATTATCCTAAAACAAAAGAGTGGGTTGAAAATTTAGGAAATAATTTTTTGAAAACCCTTGAAGAGAATAATTTGAAAATAGATATTAAAAAAGAATTTAATGCAAATAATGCATATGAATTAGGACTTTTAGTGAGATCATGGTTAATTGATTATATGTGTTCTGGCCCGATTGTAAAAATTGCTCTTGAAGGCCCCCATGCTGTAGAAGTTACAAGAAAAATTATAGGAGCTACACTTCCTTATAAAGCTCAACCAGGAACAATAAGAGGAGATTGGGTAATAGATACACCAATTTTAGCCAATTTAGAAAGAAGAGCTATTAAAAATTTAATTCATGCTTCTGGATCTAAAGCAGAAGCAGAATATGAAATTAAACTTTGGTTTACAAAAAAAGAATTAATTGATTATAATTAATACTAATAAAATGATAGTACCAGCAAAAAGACTTTCAAGATCCAGATCAAGAAAAAGAAGATTTCAAAAAGAGATAGTAAAACCTGTTCAACTGGTAAGATGTAAAAATTGTAATGAACTTACTTTACCTCACCGAATTTGTGTTAATTGTGGATTTTATAAGGGGAAAAAATACTTAGAAGTTGAAAAGAAAAAAAACGAAAAAATAAATGCCAACAAGACATCTTTCTAGAATAATAGTAGTTCAATCTTTGTATGAATGGAGTTTTCATAATTATGAAAAAGAAAAGTGCCAAGAAATTTTTGAAAGAAATCTTCAAGAATTTGGTCAAGACATAGATGAACCTGATTTTGGAAGAAATCTTATTAAAGGAATAATTGAAAATCTAGAAACTATAGATCAAATTTTAAAAGAATCCATTAAATCCTTACCCTATGAACAAGTACCTCTTTTAGAAAAAAGCATTTTAAGATTAGCAGTTTATGAGCTTTTAAATGAATCAGAAGCAACTCCTCATAAAGTATCTATAAATGAAGCAATAGAAATTGCAAAAAATTTTGGAACTACGGCTACCGCTAAATTTATAAATGGGGTTTTAGGAACTGTTTATGAAAATATTCAAAAAACGAAAAATGAAAAAAAGAGTTCTTCCTGATAAAAACCTATCTTTACTTGAGGCAAAAATTAATTTAAAAATTAAAAATAAAAATATCTTTTATGAAGCTTTGACTCATAAAAGCTATTTATATTTTCATCCTCATCATCCTTATAACCATAATGAAAGGTTAGAATTTTTAGGTGATGCTATCATAGAATTTATTATTTCATGGTATCTTTTTAGAAAATTTGTTAAATTTCAAGAAGGGGAGTTAACTTTAATAAGAGCAAGTTTAGTGAATAGAGAAAGATTACTCAAATTAGCTGAAAAATTCGAATTAGAAAAATTTATGTTTTTAGGAGAAAATTTATCAGAAAAAGGTTTAAAAACAGTCTTAAGCAATGGAGTAGAAGCCTTAGTAGGAGCCATATTTTTAGATAATGATTTAGAAACAGTAAAAAAATTTATAGAAGATAACTTTTTTGAAGATTTAGGAGAAATAATAAAAAAAAGATTGTATAAAGATCCTAAAAGTGAATTACAAGAAATTTTACAAGGTAAGTACAAAATTTTGCCTAAATATGTAGTTTTAAAAGAAGAAGGTCCTTCACATAAGAAAAAATTTACAGTAGGTTTATACGTTGAAGATAAGTTAATCAGCGTAGGAGAAGGAGAAAATAAACAACAGGCAGAAATTGTTGCCGCTTCAAAAGCTTTAAAAAAATTGAAGAAAAATTTATAATTAAATATTAATGAAAGTATATGCAATTGGTACAGCTACATTAGATATATTTTTTATCTTTGATGATCTAATTTTTCTTAAAAAACCACATTTATTAAAAGAAAAAAATGAAGTAAAGAAAATTTTTATAGATATTGGAGGTGGAGGTTTAAATTTTGCATATAATTTTATGAATTTGGGATTAAATTCAGAAGCTATTATAAAACTAGGAAATGACTTTGTGGGAAAGATGATTAAAAAAAGAATAGAAGAAAAAAATATAAATTGCACTATAAGATATACCAAAGGAAATTCAGCTTTATCCTTTATTTTTATCTCTAAAAAAGGAGAAAAACATATTTTTACTTATAGAGGAGAAGAAGTTTTTAATAAAAACGATATTGTTTATGATAAAAATTCAGCTTATTTAATATCTACAGGTAATACTCCTTTAGAAAATTGGTCAGATATTGTGGGTAGGCTTAAAAGACACAATAATATATTAGGAATGGTACCCTCTAAATACTTTCTTTCTAAAAAAGAAAGTCGGGAGATTCTAAATAAAGCTAATTTTTTTATACTTAATCTAGAGGAAGCTAAATTTTTTTTAAACACCAAAGAGAACGATGAATTAATTATAAGTAAAAAACTTAAAAGTAAATTTAACAAAACTGATATAATTTTATTGACCTTAGGAGAAAAAGGTAGTATATTAATCACCAATAAAAATTTTTATTTTTGTGAAGCTTTTAAAAAATTTAAAATAGTAGATCCAACAGGAGCTGGTGATAGTTATGGAAGTACATTTTTTGCTATTTTAATAAAAAATAACTGGAAATTGGAAGAAAATATATTGATTTTAGCACTTAAGCTTTCTGCTGTAAATGTGGCGTATAATTTAAGAGAGATAGGTGCTCAAACTGGTTTATTAAAAGAAAAGGATCTTATAAAGTTTAAAAACATTTCCTTAAAAATTAAAAAAATTTTGTAAAATAATAATAATGATAGAGGTAAAAATTAGAGACAAAAATAAAAAAGCAGAAATTTATAGAAAAGAAGGTTATATTCCAGGAGTTGTTTATGGGCCTGAAATAGGAAGCCAGTCTGTTATTATTGAGAAAAAGATTTTTGATAAAAACTTAAAATATGTTCATCAAAGATTTTTATTTGTTTTTAATAATAAAAAATTATTAGGAATTTTGCAAGAAGTTCAAAAACATCCTTTTACCCTAGAACCTATTCATTTTGATATATATGTACCTTCTTTAGCTCAAGAGATTATTACTACTATTCCTATTGTTTTTAGTGGTGAAGATGTTATTCTTAAAGAAGGTTATATATTAAATAAATCATTGACTGAACTAGAAGTAGAAGGTAAAATGATAGATCTCCCAGAATTTATAGAAGTTGAAGTCTCTAATTTAAAGTCAGGAGAATCTATTTATGTAAAAGATTTAAAATTACCACCTACAATAAAAATTTTAGCTAGTCCTGATACTCCAGTAGCTACAGTTATACTCCCTGAAGAAGAACAAGGAGAAACTGAATAAAATTATGCCTAAAATTATTAAAGATATAAAAAAATACAACTATAAAAATTCAACAAAAAAACAAAAAAGAGAATTTATAGTTCAACTGAATTTCAAATTTTTTATTTTTTTATTTTTCATTTTATTTCTTTTTGTTTCCAATTTGAATGCCGGGGCTCCAGTCTCTAAGGTTGTAAATGTGAAAATTAATAGAAATTTATTAGCTCAAAATACTCAAAACATTCAAGAATTAAAAGAAAGTCTAGAAAGTGAATTAAAGCAAATTCTTAAAGAAATTGAAGTTTATAGATCAGAGATTAATCGTTTATCGAGGCAAAAAAGAACTTTGGAACAAGAAATTCAATATTTAAATGCGCAGCTTAAAAAAACTGAATTAGAAATTCGAGCGATTAAATATGAAATCAATGTTTTGAATAAAAGAATAAATGATACTAAAAAAGCAATTGAAGAAGCAGAGAAAAAAATTTCTTCTTCCAAGGTAAATTTAACAAAAGCCCTAAGAACCTACTATCAACTTTCCCAAAAATCTTTTGTTGAAGTTGTTTTAGCAGAGCAAAGTTTGTCAGATTATTTTTCCAATATTGTTTATTTAGAAAAGCTTCAAAATTCAATTAATTACCAAATTAGCGAACTTAAAAAATTAAAACAAAACTTAGATTATCAAAAACAAAAACTAGAGGATACTATAGAAGAGCAAGAAAATTTACTGAAAATTGCTGATATAAAGAAAAATGAGTTAAAAAATCTACAACAAGAGAAAGATGAGCTCTTGAGGGTAACTAAGGGGCAAGAAAGAAAATACCAACAAATACTTACGGAAAAAGAAAAAAGAGCTGCCGAGATAAGAGCCCAGCTCTTTAGGTTAGCTGGTGGAGTTGCACCTATTAATTTTGGAGAAGCCTTAAAATATGCTGAGCTTGTAAGTAAATTGACAGGAATAAGACCAGCTTTTTTGTTAGCGGTTTTGAAGCAAGAATCAGATCTTGGAAGAAACGTAGGTCAATGTTATTTAATAGACCCCTCAACTGGTTCAGGAATAAATGTTAAAACAGGGCAAAAAATAGAAAGAGTTATGCATCCTGAACGAGATGTCCCTATATTCTTAGAACTAACTAAAAAATTAGGTTTGGACCCTTATAATACCCCTATTTCTTGTCCAATGAGCTTTGGTTGGGGTGGAGCAATGGGTCCAGCCCAATTTATACCTTCTACCTGGAAAGCCTATGAAGATAAAATAGCCAAACTAGTTGGAGAAACACCTAATCCTTGGAATATTTATCATGCTTTTGTAGCTGCAGGTGTAAAACTTGCGGCTGTAGGAGCTAATGCACAAACATATGAGGCAGAATGGAAAGCAGCCATGATTTATTTTGCCGGCTCTAATTGGTCTAAGCAAGCTTATAGATTTTATGGAGATTCTGTGATGTCTATTGCTGAAAAATTTGAACAAGATATTAAAATCATAAAAGAAGCAGGAGGATAATTGTCTTGATTTTTAAAATTATTTATGCTATAATAGTAAAAGTTCCCCTTAGGGGCTTTTTTAATTTATCAAGGGTCGTAATTAAGTTTATTTTATAAAAATGGCAAGAGAAGAGATCTTATTTGTAGACGGCGAAGAAGAGCAAGAAAAAGAAACAGAAACAACAAATACTGAAACAACAGAAGAAAATGGAGAAGGAAGCTCTTCTTCGTCGCGTAGCAAATAGCCCAGAGCAGTTTATTGATGAATATAAAAAACTCTGGGCTATTTAATTTTTTGTTAATATTTGCTTTTTCAATTATAATATGTTAAAATTACACTTTATTCAAGGTTTAAAGATATGGTCGCCATTTAAGTAGTTCGGAAATGAGCGAGAAATTAGAAGAAATCAAAAGTCGTTTAAGAAAACTTTTTTCCTTATGGGTCGATGAAATTAAGATTAATCAACTTCAAATTGATACAAAAATTGATGAAAGAGGAGTTTTAGTGGAAATAAATGGTCCTAGAGAGGTCTTAGCCTTAATAATAGGTAAAAAAGGACAAACAGTAAATGCAGTAAGGCAAATTCTAAAAAGCATAGGTGGAGCTATAGGAGCTGCTATTTCTTTAAAAGTACAAACAAAAACATATAAATAAACTTAAATTATCTTTTTAATTTCTTTTATTGATTCGAAATACTTATGCGGAGAAAAATAAATTCTCCATCTATTTTTATATTTCTCAATTAAAAGTATTACTATTTTAGGATTTTTAAAGAAGTCTGCCTTTTTCCAATATTCATTTAATACTTTTTTTGATATTTTACTTCCTTTTATCTGCCAAAAAATAAACTTTTTCTTATTTTTAACAAATGTTAACCCATCAAAAAGCCCCCAAAAATCTTTTTTGATATTAATCACTCTTGGTTTTATTTCTGTTTCTGCTAAAGGAAAAATTTTTTTAAGTTCTTGAGAAAAAAACTTTTCTAGTCTTTTTCCTTTTAAACTTTTATTTCTTACCTTGCGCATTTTTCTTAAATTATATTAAAATTAATAAGAAATGTTAGAATTTTTAATGTTACTAGAATTTTTAAAAAATATTTTGAATCAACCTGCTAATGTTTTTAACGATAATTTGAATAATATAAATACTTTATATAAATCAGAAAATTTTGTAGAAATTAAAAATTTTAAAATAGATCCTAACCAAATAAGCGCGCAAAATGTTTTAATAAAAGAAATAAAAGGTCCTATACTTTATCAAAAAAATGCCCAAGAACAAAAAACTATAGCTTCTTTAACTAAACTAATGACATCTTTAGTAGCCTTAAATATTTATTCCCCAACTGAAAAATTTGAAATTCAAAAAGATTATCCTGAAAAACAGACAGAATTTAAAAAGGGTGAAGCATTTTATCTTAATGATTTATTAAAAACCTTACTTATAGCTTCATCAAACTCAGCTGCAGAAATTATTCAAGATAAAATAGGCAAAAAGGAATTTATTAAATATATGAACAAAATGGCAGAAACATTGAATTTAAACCAAACTATTTTCGAAGATGCTATAGGCATATCTTCCAACAATAAATCTTCTTTAAATGATTTATATAATTTATCTGAATTTATTATTAAGAATAAACCAGAGATCTTCAAATATTCTCGTGAAGCCAGTTTTGTATTAAAAGGAGAAATTATAAGATACATTTACAACACCAATAAGCTTATAGAAAAATATCCCTCTATCATATTTGGTAGTAAAACAGGGTATACAGAAGACGCTGGTCAATGTTTAATTATGATTTTGAAATTTGAAAAGAGCCCACTTATCTTTGTAGGTTTATTAAACTCTAAAAACAGAGAGGCTGACGGAGATTATATAATAAAAACATTAAAAGAATATTACCATAAATAATAAATGGAACAATTTTTAATAATAAAAATTTTAGTTTTAGGGCTTTTGAACATTTTTATTTCTTTATTGATTTTCCCTTTAATAATTTTATTTTTGAATAAAATAAAAGCAAGAAAAGAAATATTAAAAGAAAATGCTCCTATCTTTCAATCTTTACATGCTAAAAAATCCGGAACTCCTACTATGGGAGGATTAATATTTTGGATTTCTCCCCTAACTCTTCTTGTTTTCATCTTTTTAATATATTTTTTTAATCCAGAATTTGGTAATTGGATAAATTTTTTAAACAGAAGAGAAACTTATTTGCCTTTATGCTTTTTAGTTTTAGGAGGTGTGATAGGTGCTATTGATGACTTATTGGGAATTTTTGCTTTTAAAAACAGAAAAGGCTTGCAAATCAAAGAAAAGTTATTAATTTATTTTGCTTTTTCTTTATTAGTTGCGTGGTGGTTTATAACAAAGTTAGGAATAAAGTATATTTATGTTCCCTTTTTAGGCAGATATTATTTAAACATTTTTCTTTTCGCCTTCTTTATGATTCTTTATATAATCGCAGTAAGTTTTTCCTCTAATGAAACTGATGGTTTAGATGGATTATTAGGAGGAGTTGCCCTTTCAACCTTAGCAGTTTTAGCCGCTATTTCTTTTGTTAATGGTAATTATAACTTAGCAAGTTTAACAGTGATATTAATATCATCGATTTTATGTTTTTTATGGTATAATATCTACCCAGCTAAAATTTTTATGGGTGATACAGGTTCTATGGCCATAGGAAGTTATATAGCTATCGCCTCTTTATTAGAAGGTGTTTATTTCTTAGTTCCTATAATGGCTCCAGTTTTTATTATTGAATCAGGTTCTGTAATTTTACAAACACTGTTTAAAAAGATTTTTAAAAAGAAAATTTTTTTATCAACACCCATTCATCATCATTTTGAGGCTAAAGGCTTACATGAAGCAAATATAGTTTTTAAATTTTGGGTTATAAATGCTATTGGAGCAGTAATCGCTTTTATTATATTTTTGTTAGATAAACTAATATGAGTTATTTAGTGATAGATGGAGGTAAAAAATTAAAAGGGGAAGTAAAAATATCAGGTTCCAAAAATACAGCTTTAAAAATTATATCTGCAAGCTTGCTTAATAGAGGTAGAAATATTTTATTTAATGTGCCTAAAATTGCTGATGTTTTTGTAATGTTGGATATTTTAAAGTATTTAGGATGTAAAGTAATTTGGCAAAACAATAAGTTAATCATTGATAGTAGTAAGGTAAAAAATAAATCTTTAGTTGTAGATGAAGTAAAAAAATTAAGAGCCTCTATTGTGCTTTTGGGACCAATGCTCGCTTTATTTAAAGAGATAGAAATGGCCCGACCAGGAGGAGATATTATAGGAGCACGCTCTATAGCAGTACATTTAAACTCATTAAGAGATTTAGGCTGTGAAATAAAAGAAAATGAAAATATATCGGCAAAGTTTAAAAATCTTTCAAATAATACCGTAATATTGAAAGAAATGAGTGTTACCGCCACCGAAAATTTATTATTGTTTCTTTCCTTAACTCCTAAAAAAGTAAAAATCAAATTAGCGGCTATTGAACCTAGCGTAGTTGCTTTATGCAAATTTTTAAAAAAATTAGGAGTAAAAATTAATGGTATAGGTACTCCTTTTTTAGAAATTGAAGGTAAAAAAAATCTTAATAAAAAAGTAGCTTTTAAAATTCCTCCAGATAATATAGAAATAGGGACATTTATAGCTTTAGCGGGTGCTACGAAAAGTCATTTAGTGATAAAAAACATAGTGGCTGATGAGCTAGATGCAGTTTTTATCACTATGGATGAAATGAATTTTAGGTATAAATTAAAAAATAAAAGCATAGAAATTTTTCCTTCAGATTTAAAAGGCACAAAAATTCAAGTTGGTTTATACCCTAAATTTCCTTCAGATTTGCAGCCACTATTTGGAGCTTTAGCTACTCAAGCAAAAGGCGTAACTTTAATTCATGATTGGATGTATGAAAATAGATTTTCTTATATTAACGAATTGATTTATATGGGAGCAAATGCAGAAATTTTAGATCCTCATAGAGCTATTATTATAGGGCCAACATTGCTAAAAGGAAAAGAAGTAAGGTCTTTAGATATAAGAGCTGGAGCAGCTTTAATTATTGCTGCTTTATGTGCTCATGGAGAGAGTGTTATATATGAAGCTGAAAAAATCGAAAGAGGTTATGAAAACATTGTTGATAAATTACAAAAAATAGGTGCAAATATTCAAAAAATTGAAGAATAGCACCCTTGATTTGAGAGTGCTAATCTGTTATAATTAATATTAGAAAAGATAAAAAGGTCAAATTAAGTTTTTAAAATAAAAATGGCAATAATTAAATGGGATCCTTTTAGAGAAATAGAAAAAATATTTTCCGAAGATTTTTTACCTACTTTAGTACCTACATTTACTATTTCTTCTACTCCTGTCGATATTTATGAAACTGATAAAGAATTAGTGGTAGAAGTTGGTTTGCCTGGATTTAAACCTGAAGATGTTAAAGTTGTTGTTGAAGATGATAAATTAGTAATAGAAGGTAAAAAAGAGGAGAAAAAAGAAGTGAAAGAAGAAAATTATTATAGAAAAGAAATCAAAAAAGGATCATTTAGAAAAGTTGTCCATTTGCCTTATGTTGTAAATACAGAAAAAGCAAAGGCAAAATTAGAAGAGGGTATATTAAAAATTACTTTTCCTAAAGAAGAAAAAGAAGGAAAAGAAATTAAAATTGAGTAACTGAAAATTTTAAATGGCTAACAACGAACTTAAAAATCTGATATTCAACAGGTTGATACATTTGTATATAAAAAAAGCTGTTCCCCTAGGTTCGAAATTCTTAAAGAAAAAATATTTTAGAAATTTAGCAGATTCGACAATCCGCTTATATTTAAAAAAATTAGTTGAGGAAAAATATTTAATAACTGTTAAAAAGAGCGTAGGGCGAGTACCTACTGATAAAGGATGGAAACATTATTGGGAAATTAATAAAAATAAAATTGATTTGAGTAAATTTGAAAAATGCATCAAATTTAATAATAAACAAGAGTTGATTGACTATATCGCCAGCAAATTTAATCTTTACTATATTTGGCAATTTAAAAATGAAATTTTGGAAGGTAGCTTAGAATACACTTTAAAAAATATAGAATTTGCTGATAAAGATACGATTTTAAAATTTTTAAGATTAATGAGAATAATCAAAAAAGAATTTTTAAATAAATTAATGCTCCAAGATGAAGAAATAAAAATATTAATAGGGCAAGAAATGAAATTAGAAAATGCTGATGACTTTTCTTTTATTGGCCTTCGAAGGGGAGAAAATAAATTAATATGTTTAAATGTTAAAAGAATGGATTACCCAGTAATTTATGGAATTTTTAATAAAATTATTAAAGAAATGTTATAATACAAAAAATTAACAAGAATAATTAAAAATGGCAGAAGAAAACCAAACTGAAGAAAAATTACCCTCAGAACCAGAAACAATTAGAGAATTACAAGAAGTTATTAAAAAATTGGAGCAAGAAAAAGAACAATATTTAGAAGGATGGAAGAGAGCTAAGGCAGACTTGTTGAATTATCAAAAGGATATGGAAAACAAGATGAAAGAAATTATAACTTATGCTAATGAAAATTTAATTTTAGATTTATTACCAGTATTAGATAGTTTAGATTTAGCTATTAATTCTTTATCAGATACAGATAAAAACACTGCTTTAGGAAGAGGGTATTATTTAATTCAAGCTCAAATTTATGAAATTTTATCAAGACACGGACTTGAAGTTATTTATCCAGAGAATAAGAAATTTGATCCTTTGTTGCATGAAGCTGTAGCGACACAAAAATGTGCAAAAGAAAATTGTGATAAAAGCGATGATAATTTAATAGTAGAAGTTTTAGCTAAGGGGTATATGTTAAATGGGAAACTAATAAGACCGGCTAAAGTAAAAGTATTAGTTCATTAAAAATTTTTCAAAAATGCCTAAGATAATAGGAATAGATTTAGGAACAACTAACTCTGTAGCAGCAATTGTTGAAGCTGGTGTACCTAGAGTAATAGAAAATAGAGAAGGGAGCAGAATAACCCCCTCTGTTGTTGCTATTTCTAAAAATAGTGAAAGATTAGTTGGAATTTTAGCTAAAAGACAAGCTATTACAAATCCTCAAAATACTATATTTTCGATTAAAAGATTAATTGGGAGAAGGTATTCAGATCCAGAAGTTCAAAAAGCAAAACAAAAATTGCCTTATGAAATTAGAGAATCAGAAAACGGAGGCATTGAAGTGAAAATGGGAGATAGATGGTATAGACCTGAAGAAATTTCAGCTATGATTTTGCAAAAAATCAAAATAGATGTAGAAGAAAAATTAGGAGAAAGAATAACAGAAGCAGTCATTACTGTGCCTGCTTATTTTGATGATTCACAAAGATCAGCCACCAAAGCTGCTGGAGAAATTGCTGGTTTTAATGTAAGAAGAATATTACCTGAACCAACAGCAGCTGCCCTAGCCTATGGTTTAGATAAAAATATTAATCAAAAAATATTAGTTTATGATTTTGGAGGAGGTACTTTTGATGTTTCTATTTTGGAGATAGGTGATAATGTTATAGAAACTAAAGCTATAGGAGGAGATTCTTATTTAGGAGGTGATGATTTTGATCAAAGAATAATAGATTATTTAATAGAAGAATATAAAAAACAAGAGGGGGTAGATTTAAGCAAAGATCCTTTAGCTTTGCAAAGATTAAAAGAAGCTGGAGAAAAAGCAAAACAAGAATTATCTTCTCTTTATGAAACAGAAATTAATTTACCATTTATAACTTCAGTAGGTGGAGAGCCAAAACATCTTTACTTTAAACTTACCAGAGCTAAACTTGAAGAATTAACAAGAGATTTAGTAGAAAGGTCTATTGAAATTGTTGATAAAACATTAAGGGAAGTAAATTTAACTCCTAAAGATATTGATGAAGTTATTTTAGTAGGTGGGCAAACAAGGATGCCTTTAATTCAGCAAAGAATAAAAGAATATTTCGATAAAGAACCTAGAAAAGACATAAATCCAGATGAAGTAGTAGCTATTGGAGCAGCTATTCAAGCTGGTATTTTGCAAGGTGATATAAGAGAAATTTTACTTTTAGATGTTACTCCTTTAACATTAGCAATTGAAACTTTAGGAGGTCTTGCTCATCCAATGATTCCTAAGAACACACCTATTCCTTATGCTAAAACAGAAATTTTTACTACGGCAGAAGATAATCAAACAGCCGTAGAAATTCATGTAGTTCAAGGAGAAAGACCAATGGCTCGAGATAATAAGACATTAGCAAGATTTATTTTAGAAGGCATTCCACCGGCACCAAGGGGGGTCCCTCAAATAGAAGTAACTTTTGATGTTGATGTTAACGGAATTTTAACAGTTACTGCTAGAGATAAAGCAACGGGTAAAACACAATCTGTAAAAATTGAAGGCTCAGCTAATTTATCTAAGGAAGAAATTGAAAGACTTAAAAAGGAAGCAGAAATGTATGCTGAAGAAGATTTAAAAAAGAAAAGATTGGCAGAAACAAAAAACCAAGCAGATAATCTTCTTTATCAAGCAAGAAAAATATTAAATGAATATAAAGATAAAATTCCTGAAGAGTTAAGAATGAATTTAGAAAATAAAATTAAAGAGCTTGAAAATGTAAAGAATAGTGACGATTTGAATTTGATAGAAGAAAAAATTAAAGAGCTTTCTTTAACCCTATCTCAAATAGGTCATCAATTTTATGGTAAGTAAAAAGGCCAACAAATTTGATATAATTTAACCAAATGGTCATTACAGAAAAAGAATATTTAAAAGTAAATTTATCTAGGCTAAGATCTTCAATATCTTTCATTTTTGCCTTGTTTTGGGCGATTATAACTTTATTTTTGATAAATAGCCTTTCTTCATTCAATTTACAAAATTTAATTTATTTATTTTTAAGTTTTTTGTTATATTTAGTTTTTTTAACTATTTTGTTTTATTCAGAACATTTATCTTTAATATTCGGACTAATTTTTAGTGTTTCTGGAAGTTTATTTTTCTTTCTATCTTTATTTTTTAAAGCTACTAACGAATTTGCCGCTTATATTGCTTTAATTTATGGTATTTTGTTAATTGGAGGTTACTTTTTATTCAAAAATTTTGATAAAAATAGCTTAAAAATAAACTGGTTGCATTCTTTCAAAACTTTATGGAATATTAATTCTCTATTTTTTTTAATAGTAATTTTTATATTTTTAAGTTTTTATTTTGACTTTTCTCAAATTAAAAAAGAACAAATTGAAAATCTATTAGATAAATCAAAGTCTCTTTTTGAAATTTTAAATTTAGGCATTACACCTGATTCAAAAATAGAAGATGTTATTTTGCGAAATATTAATGTTCAATTAGATGAAACTACAAAAAAAGAAGCAGTAACCCTTTCAATAAATGAAATAAATAAGAAATATAATTTAAATTTAAAACCAGAATCAACTATAAAAGAAGCAATAGCCCAATATTTAAAAAACCAAACTTCAGCTATCTCTAATCAACAAAAAGGACTTAATTTTAATAAACTTTTCATTATAATAATTCTAATTCTTATTTTAAATTCTTTGTTTCATATCTTAGGAAGTATTAGCAGTTTTTTGAGTTTAATACCATTTTATTTTCTTAAAAAAATAAAATTATTTGAAACTGAATCAGAACCGGTTTATAAAGAAAAAATTAAATTTTAATATTTAAAATGGAGGATTATTACCAAATACTAGGTGTACCCGAGAATGCCTCCGAAGAAGAAATAAAAAAGAAATTTAGAGAACTTGCTAAAAAATATCATCCCGATATGGGTGGAGATCCTGAAAAATTTAAGAAAATTTTAGAAGCTTATAGAGTCTTGTCAGATAAAAAATTACGGGCAGAATATGATCAAAAAAGAAGAATGATGAAAGAAGGATTTGTTTTTGATATTCCTTTTGACTTTACTGATCTTCATTCATTTTTTCGAAGGCAAGATTTAGATGATTTATTATCTAACTTAATTGAAGAATTTTTTGATTTTTATCCAGAAAGAAAAGAAACAAAAGATATAACTTTAGATTTGGAAGTTGATTTAGAAGAAGTTATAAAAGGTACTATGAAAAGTGTTTCTTACAGAAGAAAAGTAATTTGCGGTGTTTGTAATGGTACCGGAAGCCAGACAAAAAATTTAGTTAGATGTAATGTTTGTAATGGAACTGGTAGAGTAATTTCTCGATCATCATTTTTTACAGTATCTATTTTTGAAATTAGTAAAATTTGCAAAAATTGTGGAGGCAAAGGGAAAATACCAGAAAAAATATGCTCAAATTGTCAAGGAAGAGGCTATGTTATCAAAGATGAAATAATAAATATTAATTTACCCCCAAATTTTGATCCCAAAGAAATTATTAAAATTCCTGGTGCTGGTGATCAAGATCCAATTTCAAAAAAATCCGGAGATTTATATATAAGAATAATAATTAAGCCTCATCCCAAATTTAAAATTAAAGGTAGAGACCTTGTTGGAGAGGTAGAAATTAATATTTTTGATTTACTTTTAGGAAAAGATTTAATTTTTGACTATTTTGGTGAAAAAATAAAAATCCATATACCAGCTGGTTTTACAGAAAATTATATTAAAATTCCAAGAAGAGGTCTTAAAGGAGGAGATTTAATTCTCAAAATAATTTTAAAAATTCCCTCAAAACTTACTAAAAGAGCTAAACAATTATTAGAGGAACTTAGAAAAGAACTAGAAAATTAATTTTTATTTTCATACTCTTCTATCTTTTTAATTCTTCTTATATATTTTTCTTTATTTTTAAAAGGAGTATTTAGAAAAACTTCTATTAAAGCAAAGGCTTTATTTTCATCTACAAAATCTGCCGGAATAGATAAAACATTTATATCATCATCTTCTCTTGCTTTTTTAACAATTTCTATTTCTTCTCCTAAGCCTGCTCTTATACCCTTAACTTTATTTGCCGCTATACAAACTCCGATTCCTGAACCACAAAATAATATTCCTCTATTATTTTTACTTTTAGCTGTTTCTTCAGCAACTTTTATAGCTATATCTGGATAATCGTCAGCAGGGTCATATTTATAAGCCCCCAGATCTAAAAAATTATACCCATGAGATATAAGTTTTTCTTTTATTTTTTCTTTAAGTTCAAAGCCTCTATGATCAGCTCCTAATATTATGTTAATTTCTCCCATTTTTTTAATTAATATTATACTTAAATTTCTATTTTTACAGTAATTCTTTAAATAAATTCCATTTAAAATATTTTAATAATAAATAATTCAAATTTGTAAGAGTATAAAAATATGAAGTACATAAAATTTACATTGAAATTTTTGAAAATAAATTTAAAATTCATTAATGAAAATTGAAATCGAATTAATTTTTAAAAATTTAAAAATGTTTGATTTATTTTGGGATAATAATAGGGGGCGCTATTTTTATAAGTTTGTTAACAAAAGCTATTCAGATAATTAAAGAATATGAAAGAAGAGTTGTATTGACATCGGGGAAATATAACTATACTCTAAATCCTGATTTACTAATAATTGTGCCGATAATTTAACAAATAATTAAAGTAGATATACGATTAAAAGCTGCCGATATTCCAAGACAAGAAGTTATTACAAAAGATAATGTGAGCGTAGAAGTAAATGCAGTTATTTGTTTTAAGGTTGAAAAAAAGAGAAAATGCAGTTTTTAAGATAGAAAATTATACTTATGCAGTAACACAATATGCTTTAGCAGCCCTGAGAGATGTTATCGGAGGAGTAGAATTAGATACTTTATTTTTTGAACGGGAAGAATATCTTCAAAATTAAAAAAATAGTAGATCAAGAAACCTCATCTTGAGGTATAGATGTTACTTCTATTAAAATCCAAGACATTGAACTTCCTGCAGCAATGAAAAGAGCAATGGCAGCCCAAGCTGAAACAGAAAAAGAAAATCCAACCAGATCCATCAAAAAGTGTAATTTTTGCTTTACCCATAGAGATTTTTGAAGGCATAAAATCTTTAATAAAATCAAAAACTAACTTAGAATAAATATAAATTAAAAATTGCTTGAATCTTTAAAATTAATTTAAGGGTTGAATAATAATAATTTTATTATTAAATCATAAGTTTGTAGACTTTTAATATATTTTATTATAAAATCTCTTGTTGGATTTCCATAATAAGTAACATAATATATCGATAAAGCTGTTAAAATAATTTTCCAAATTAAGCCATTAAATCCAAAACATTTTTTTATTACCGAAATAAAAGTTTCTAA
>Ga0101941_1000929_pt1 | contig 30821 bp, 25 predicted proteins | sample DewCreD2012metaG_3_FD_75242 | JGI IMG/M metagenome (GOLD analysis project Ga0101941, IMG submission 75242) | Hot spring sediment bacterial and archeal communities from British Columbia, Canada, to study Microbial Dark Matter (Phase II) - Dewar... ...
AGAAGATGTAGACCTTATAGAATTTACCGACGAAATTGACGAGTGGGTAATTCAGGAATTAAAAAGAGTTGGTCTGGACACTGCAAGGAGTGTACTGGCACTTACAGCGGAAGACTTGTCCAGAAGAACAGAACTGGAAGACGAAACAATAGAAGACGTAATCAATATTCTTAAACAAGAATTTGAGTCATAGTAAAAATTAGAATTAGAGAAAAGGAATTAGAATGGCAGAAGAAAAAATGATGAGACTGAGCCAGGTTGCCCGAAGGTTGAATGTTGGTACCTCCACAATTACCGACCACCTTTCAGCAAAAGGCTTTCCCATTGAAAATAACCCAAACTCTAAAGTCACGTTGGAGCAATTCAACATGTTGATGAAGGAGTTTGCTTCATCGGTTATAGATAAAGAAGAGGCTTCTGGTCTCACCATTGGGAAAAAACATTCTGATGTTGTAATCAAATCTGACCCGGTTGTATCAAATAAACATGTGGAGGATGAGGACGAAATATTTATCAAAAATGTTTCTCCAACTACACCGGCAAAAGAAGATATACCTGCTGAAATCACCGTTGGCGCTACTCAAAGCAACTCGGACTACACCGAGCCAACTGAGGCTGATCCTTTAGGCAAAGTAAAACTTCAAGGCATAAAAGTATTAGGGAAAATAGACCTTGAGCCTAAGAAAAAAACAAAAGAACCTGAAGTTCAGGTTGAAAAGCCAATTGAAAATACAATAGAGCCTAAAGCTCCTAAAGTTCAAGAAAAAGTTATTTCTGAAACTCCCGTTGCCAGGGAAGTTGTGCAGGAAAACCCTCAAGAAATAGCTCCAGTAGTAAAAGAGGAAGTTAAACCTGTAGTTGAAGCTCCATTCAAAGTAGAAACTCAACCTGTAGTTGAAGTTCAACCTATAGTTGAAACTCCAGTCAAAGAAGAGCAAAAAGCTCCTGAAGAACCAACTGTGACAATAGCAGCTATACCTGTTTCAGAAACACCTTCAGTGCCTGAAAAGACCGAACCAGATATGATCAATTCAAAAGCTGATCAGCTAAAAGGTCTTACAGTATTAGGAAAAATCGAACTTCCTGCAGATAAGCTAAAGAAAAAGAAACCTGTTGCTTCATCCGATACCAACAGATCTCAAGACGATAAAAAGAAAAAAAGAAAAAGACTTCCTAATGCTGGACCTGGACAAGGGACAGGACAAGGACCTAATCAAGGACAAGGAGGACAGGGTGGTCAAGGTGGTCAGGGATCAGGCCAAGGTGGTCAAGGCCAAGGTCAAAGACCAAACTATGCTGGCGGTCAAAACAGACCAGGAGGTGGAAACTTCAAAAAACCAGCTGCAAGAGGTCCACAACAGCCTGCACAAAAAGAAGAAGTTTCTGACAAAGAAATTCAGGATAAAATCAAAGCAACCCTTGCTAAACTTAGTGGTGGAAGCACCAATCAAAGGGGTGCCAAGAGATCAAAATATAGAAAAGACAAACGCTCTGCTATGGCTGAGGCCGAAGAAGAGAGAATGCTTCAGGAACAGGAAGAAGCTAAAACACTAAAAGTTACTGAATTCATTTCTGCTAACGATTTAGCTTCCTTGCTTAATGTTTCTGTAAACGAAATTATTCGGACTTGCATGAGTCTTGGTATGTTTGTTTCCATCAACCAACGTTTGGATGCAGAAGCAATTACTGTAATTGCAGATGAGTTTGGGTTTGATGTAGACTTTACCAATTTAGAAGAAGAATCTTCTGAGGTAGAAGAAGTAGATACTGAAGAAAATCTATCTGAAAGAGCTCCCATTATCACTATCATGGGACACGTTGACCACGGTAAAACAAGTTTGCTCGACTATATTAGAAAAACCAAGGTTGCCTCAGGTGAAGCGGGGGGTATCACTCAGCACATCGGTGCTTACTCAGTAAAAACTGAAAGTGGAAAAATGATAACCTTCCTGGATACACCAGGTCACGAAGCATTTACAGCTATGAGAGCCAGGGGTGCGAAACTGACGGATATAGTAATTATTGTGGTAGCAGCCGATGATGCAGTAATGCCTCAAACTAAAGAAGCTATCAACCACTCAATAGTTGCCGGTGTACCTATCGTTATAGCCATCAACAAAATTGATAAGCCGTCAGCAAATCCGGAAAAAATTAAAGAAGAACTTGCCAACGAAAATATATTAGTAGAAGATTGGGGTGGTAAATACCAGTGTGAATCTATCTCTGCCAAATCAGGCTTGAATGTAAACTCACTACTTGATAAAGTATTGCTAGAAGCCGAAATGCTTGAACTAAAAGCTAATGCTGACAGAAAAGCAGTTGGTACTGTTGTAGAAGCTTCATTAGACAAAGGTAGAGGATATATAGCCACAGTTCTTGTACAAACAGGTACATTAAAAGTCGGTGATGTAATACTTGCAGGTGCAAACCATGGCAAAGTTAAGGCTATGATGGATCATCGCGGACACAGAATTGACGAAGCCGGCCCATCTACTCCAGTGCTTGTACTTGGACTAAATGGAGCTCCACAAGCAGGTGAAAAAATAAAAGTAATGGATTCTGAGCGTGAAGCCAGAGAAATTGCCGTAAGAAAAGAACAAGTACTAAGAGAGCAAAGTATACGTACCAAAAAACACATCACACTTGATGAAATTGGTAGAAGACTTGCAATTGGTAACTTCAAAGAACTTAATGTTATTGTAAAAGGTGACGTGGATGGCTCTGTTGAAGCTCTTTCCGACTCATTACTAAAACTTTCTACAGAAGAAGTTCAGGTTAGAATACTACACAAAGGTGTTGGGCAAATTTCTGAGTCTGATGTATTGCTTGCTTCTGCTTCTGATGCAGTAATCATCGGTTTCCAGGTTAGACCTTCTAGTAGTGCTAGAAAATTAGCTGAGAATGAAGAAATCGAAATTAGACTTTACTCTATCATTTACGACGCAATTGACGAACTTAAAGATGCCATGGAAGGTATGCTTGCTCCAAAAGTTGAAGAAATTGTAACCGGAAATGTAGAAGTTAGAAACGTTTTCAAAATCTCCAAAATTGGTACCGTTGCCGGATGTTATGTTACTGAAGGTTCCATCAAGAGAAATAGCCAGGTTAGGGTAGTAAGAGATGGAATTGTTGTACATACAGGCCAGCTTGACGCCCTTAAGAGATTCAAAGACGATGTGGCTGAAGTTAGAAACGGATATGAATGTGGTATAAGCCTAAAAGGTTTTAACGATATTCAGGAAGGCGATAATATTGAACCATTCGAAACTAAAGAGACTAAGCGTACTTTATAAATCGAAAAATAGATAATAAAATAAAAAACCATCAGCTACTCACTGATGGTTTTTTTATGCTTTTAGTCTAAAAAGAAAATAACAAAAAAGCCGGTCTAGATAACTAAACCGGCTTTTCTATTTTTCAATAAACTATTTTACCTAGTTCTTATTTTTTAGCAAATATTCAGCTATCTGAACTGCATTAGTTGCTGCACCTTTTCTTAAGTTATCAGCAACTACCCACATATTCAACGTTTTAGGTTGCGTTTCATCCCTTCTAAGTCTTCCAACAAATACCTCATCTTTCTTATGAGCAGTCATTGGCATAGGATAAAGCAAATTCTTCACATCATCCTGAACGATTACACCTTCAGCACTTTCTAATAAGGAACGTACTTCAGCTAAATCAAACTCATTCTCGAATTCAACATTTATAGACTCAGAATGACCGCCCATTACTGGAATTCTAACCGCTGTAGGACTTACCTGAATGGTATTATCACCAAAAATCTTTTTAGTTTCATGTACCATTTTCATTTCCTCTTTAGTATATCCATTGTCTGTAAATACGTCTATATGAGGAAGTATATTTAAATCAATTTTGTAAGGATATGCTTTTTTCCCATCTACACCTTTACGCTCATCCATCAACTGATCTACAGCATTCTTTCCGGTACCGGTTACAGACTGATAAGTAGACACTACAATTCTCTTGATCTTGTATTTTTTATGCAAAGGATATAAAGCAACCACCATCTGTATAGTCGAACAGTTTGGGTTGGCAATAATCTTATCTTCCTTAGTCAATTCTTTTGCATTAATTTCCGGAACGATAAGTTTTTTGGACGGGTCCATTCTCCAGGCAGAGCTATTATCGATCACAGTAATTCCAGCAGCTGCAAATTTAGGCGCCCACTCTAGTGAGGTTCCACCTCCGGCAGAAAAGATTGCTACATCAGGTTTCTGATCTATAGCATCTTGTGCACCTATTACTGTGTATTCTTTACCCTTAAACTTAACCTTAGATCCTATTGACCTTTCTGATGCAACAGGTAATAACTCAGTGACAGGAAAATTTCGTTCTTCCAACACTTGCATGATTTCACCTCCAACCAAACCGGTGGCTCCAACTACAGCAACTTTCATTTTAGTTTAAGTTTTTATTGTTTAGCTTTTTAACAAAAACAAAGTTAATTCATTTATTTATAATTTTACCGTCAATTCATCAATTAGCTATTTTTTTCTTTCACCATTATGAAGCATGTATTGATAATTATGGGATTTTTTTTACCCATACTCAGCTTTGCACAAATTACTCATGATCAATTTTTCAGCAATTGGGCTGGCGATATAGACCTAATGCTATTGGAACATAACTGGGCAAAAGCAAACGATTATGACTCATCTGTTTCTCTCACAATCTGGAAACAGACACCTGTCATAACCAGTTTAGAATGGGAAACTGAAATTAAGCTAGACTTTAATCCATCTTCTACCAATCATCTGCTTTTCTATTTAATTGCAGACAACCCATTAAATCAGAAAAATTTGCAAGCTTTTTATGTGAAAATTGGTGGTGCATCCGGATATGCAGATGCCATTGACCTTTACAAACAAAACGGCACAATACATACCAAAATAATTAGCGGAAAAACCGGATACATAGGCCAAGACCTAGTGCATGCAAAGGTTAAAGTACAATATTATGAAAACGGAACCTGGAAATTATACGCCGACTCTACAGCGCTTGGAGATTATAGTTTACAAGGAGAAATTATAGAAAAAACCATACTTACACAGGGATATACAGGCTTCAATTTTATTCACACAGCAACACGCAAAGACAAATTCTCTTTTAAGGATATAAGCATTACACATGCGCCATTGAGTATCCTAAAAGTCACACCTACCGGCTCTACTACGATTACAGTTAGTATTTCCAATCCTGAACCCATTGCAAATACCCCAAATTCTATATTAGTTAATGGCAAACCAGTTGAAACCTTTAGTCAAACAGAAAGTGAAATATTCATTACATTGAACGAAGTTTTGCTGGATGGAGAAAATCAACTCTCAATAATAAATGAGTCAATAAATCAGGTAACGATATTCTTATATAGCCCCAACATTAAATCAGGTAGTATTGTGTTTCATGAAATCATGGCTGATCCAACTCCATCTATTGGCTTACCTGAATATGAGTATGTTGAGTTATTCAACATGGGAGATAAATCAATAAATCTCAAAAACTGTAGCTTTGCAGACAAAACCACTAGTGTTGCTATAACACAAGATGTTGTTATTCAACCTGATTCATTCCTAATATTATGCTCAAAGGAAGCTAGTGAATACTTTTCTACTTATGGAAAAACTGTAGGATTAACTACCTGGCCAACACTAAACAATGACAGCGACCATCTGCAACTCAGAAATAAAGAGGGTAGCCTAATTGCAGAAATTGAATATTTCCAGTCCTGGCAATCTAGCACATCGAAAGCCGAAGGCGGTTATTCGCTTGAGATGAAAAACCCAAATTCTCTGTGCCATGGCAAATCAAACTGGACAACCTCCAACTCGCCTACTGGAGGCACACCGGGCAAAGCAAATTCAGTAGACAATACATTCAGTACAGAACAACTTCTTCCTATCTCCTTTAAAATTAACTCAGATAGCATAAGTATATTATTTGATCAGGATATCAATTGGCAAACAAGTTCATTACTCTCTTTTGACAAGCATCCTATTCTCAATTATCAACTTAGCGACAACAAATTATCATTCAAAACACCCTATTCGTTAACTCATAATTCTGCATACTTTATTTATTTTACAAACCAAACAAACTGTTTAAATCAACCTATACCTGATCAAAGTTTTGAAATAATATTCCCGGCACTGGCATATCCGGGTGATTTATTGCTCAACGAAATACTTTTCAACCCCAAAACAGGAGGAACTGATTTTGTTGAAATTTACAACCACTCTGATAAGTTTATAGATCTTAGTTCCGTCAAATTAGCTTACAGAAACACCTCTAGCGACTCTTTGATTATATACTCACTTGCTACTAATAGCCAAATTATTCAACCCAAACAATTTCTGGTTCTTACAAAAGATTCTACAAAAGTGGCAGCATTGCATCCCAACTCAGTCAAAGAATCTATACTTCAATTAGCAAAATTTCCAAGCCTGAATGACAATGAAGGTGAGCTACAACTAATTTTTCAAGAAGCAATAATAGATCAGGTATGGTATAGCGCCAAACAACATAATCCTGTCATTTCAGACCAAAACGGAGTTTCACTAGAGCGGGTTTCCTATACTGCAGCATCAGGCAACACTTCCAATTGGCATTCCGCTTCGTCCGGATCAAACTATGCCACGCCTGGTTTTCAAAATTCACAATCAACTATTCTTAAAGATTCAAACAAAGATTTTTTCATAGAACCACCAGTTTTTAGTCCTGATGGAGATGGGTATCAGGATCTGGCATTTTTTAGGTATAAATTAACACAGGAAGGCTGGCTAGCTACTATCAGTATTTTTGATATACAGGGAAGACTTATAAAAGAAATCGCAAACAATCAACTACTAGGCACAGAGGGGTTTATAACCTGGAACGGTACCACACAACATGGCAATTTAGCCAATATTGGTATGTACCTTATACTGATAGATTTATTTCAACCCAATGGAGAAACAAAAAAAATAAAAGAAACAATTGTGCTTGGAGCTAAGCCTTAACAATAATTTAATCTTTTCGTAAATTATGCCTTGTACACTTCATTCTAATAAATAAGAATAATTTGTACCTTTGCACAAGTTTTAAGCCTAATCAGTATGAACGAAGAAAAATTAAGATACTCTGAGGAAGACCTAAACGAGTTTCGCGAAATAATTGAAGAAAAATTAGACAAAGCCCGTAAGGAATTTAACTATATTAAAGAAGTTCTAAGTCGCAGAAACGATTCTGGAACAGATACAACTGCCAGCAATCTGAAATTGTTAGAAGATGGTGCCGATACTTTAGAAAAAGAAAGCTTTACCCAGCTTGCTGCACGCCAGCAAAAGTTTATACAACAGCTGGAAAACGCCTTAGCCAGAATAAGTAACGGTACTTACGGAGTTTGTATCGAAACCGGCAAATTAATCCCTAAAGAACGTCTTAAAGCCGTACCTCATACGCAACATACAATTGAGGCCAAATTAAACAGAAAAGACTAATTGGATTTTCTCAAACATCATATTGAGGCATTAATTTTTTGCTCACCAGACCCGCTTCAACCTCAAGATCTCAGACAATGTCTGTCTGATATGTTTGAGGCCGAAGTGCCTATAGAAGATATTGAAGAAGCAATTACTTCTCTATCCCAAAAATATGAAACGGAGGATTTTGCTTTTTCCATAGTAAAATCCGGCGGTGGTTATCAGTTCCTGACCAAACCTGCCTACCAGTCTAGTATTAGCATTTTATTAAAACACAAATCCAGAAAACGGTTATCCAACAGCTCATTAGAAACACTTTCAATTATTGCTTATAAACAGCCCATAACAAAAGGTGAAATAGAGCAACTGCGAGGAGTAAATAGTGACTATGCAGTACAAAAATTATTAGAGAAACAACTAATAGAAATTGCAGGCAAATCAGATTCTATAGGACGACCTGTACTATATGGAACTACTGAGCGTTTTATGGACTACTTTGGAATAAATAGTCTAAAAGACTTGCCAACTCCCAAAGATTTTAAATCTGATGACAACGAAATTGGCTTGTCAGAGGATGAAGAAAATAATAGTGAAACAGAAAACACAGAACAATCCAATACCTAAAAAAACATCCCCTCTCTAACAAACATACAGTAGGGATACTGAATATATGAAAAACAATAACGAACCAAACAGAAGAAGTCCGAGACGTTCAACTTCTGAAACACCAAAACCTGCTCGCTCTGAAAGCCAGAGTCCAAAAACAACCGAAAAACCTAAATCCGAACCAAGCGATCTTATAAGGTTAAACAAGTTTATTTCCAATGCCGGCATATGCTCTCGCAGAGATGCTGACACCTTAATAGAAAAAGGCGAAATAACTGTAAACGGAGTAGTAATAAAAGAACTAGGAAGCAGAGTTAAACCAACCGACACGGTAAAATACAAAAACAAAGTCCTTCGTAAGGAAAATCACATTTATGTGCTTCTTAATAAACCGAAAGATTTTATAACAACCATGGAAGATCCGGACAATAGAAAAACCGTAATGGATCTGGTTAAAAACGCAAGTACCGAAAGAATTTACCCTGTTGGGCGATTGGATAGAAACACAACAGGTCTTCTGCTATTCACCAACGACGGTGAATTGGCAGAGTATCTTACACACCCAAGCAATAAAGTAAAAAAAATATACCAGGCTGATCTTAATTTGCCAATATCAGAAGAACATTTTAATGCTATCAAACGAGGCATTGAACTTGAAGATGGCCCTGTAAAGGTTGACGATATCCAAATACTTTCAAAAGACAGAACAATATTAGGTATCGAAATACATGAAGGCAGAAACCGTATAGTTCGCAGGTTATTCGAACATTTCAATTATGAAGTAGAAAGACTTGACCGGGTAATGTATGCCGGCCTTACCAAAAAAGACCTTACCAGAGGTAAATGGAGGGTGCTTAACTCTAAAGAAGTAATAAATTTGAAGTATTTGAATAAGAAATAATTCGACATTATTTCCTGAACATTTAATTCTAATTGTACCATAGCAAACATTTAAAAGTTAGCTATGGTTTTTTTATTTATTCATTTTTTAAACTAATATAGAAACAGAATACCCTATTATTGAGTATAACCCTATGCATGGAATCTTTTTCTAAATACTTGCACAAGGTATCTTTTTCATAGAACAACTCATGCCTAGTACTTTACATGTATTTTTATGAAAACAATTCTATATAGACTTAAAACAAAAAAAGGCCTTCCTTTTGGAAGACCTTTTCGTGGTGATGAATGGAATCGAACCATCGACACAAGGATTTTCAGTCCTTTGCTCTACCAACTGAGCTACATCACCAGCACTTTGTTTTAAAGTGGTGCAAAGATATCCTTTTTTGAATATCTAACAAAATATATTTACTAAACTTGCAAAAAACTTTTATGACTTTGATTCCTCAAATTATTTTTGTCCTGATTTTAGGTTTTACGTTTTACCTGGGTTATTTAAATGTGAACCGTATAAGTTCCAACATCAAACTTGGTAAACCGCTGGATCGTTCAGGCGATCGAAAACAGCGTTTTAAAAATGTAGCCTTAGTGGCCTTCGGACAAAAAAAGATGTTCAAAAGACCTCTACCTGCAATACTTCATTTGTTTGTATATCTGGGATTTTTGATCGTAAATATTGAAATCCTGGAAATAGTAATTGATGGCATCCTTGGCACACACCGAATCTTCGCTCCATATCTGGGCAGTATATATCCATATCTAATTGGTTTTTTTGAATTTTTTGCTGTAACCGTTTTAATTTCTTGTATTATATTCCTAATCAGAAGAAATATTGTACACGTTTACAGATTCAAAGGCATAGAAATGAAAAGCTGGCCTAAACTTGACGCCAATATCATTCTTTCAGTTGAAATACTTTTAATGATTGCGCTTCTTTCCATGAATGCTACAGATGCCGTTCTGCAAACGCATGGTGTTGAACACTACTACCAAACAGGTTCGTTTTTCTTTAGTGGTATGCTTACCCCACTGTTTAGCAATCTATCACCATCTACCCTTGTTGTTATAGAAAGAAGCACCTGGTGGTTTCACATTTTAGGCGTCTTAGCCTTTGGTATTTATGTACTTTCAGACTCAAAGCATTTGCACATATTTATGGCATTCCCAAATACTTTTTTTGCTAAACTCAAACCTCAAGGTTATTGGAACAGTCTGCCGGCCGTTACCCGTGAAGTTAAGTTAATGCTTAGTATTCCGGACACAGACCAATCTACAGGTGAGATATCAGGCGACGCATCAGAACGATTTGGAGCAAAAGAAGTAACCGACCTTACCTGGAAAAACCTAATGGATGCTTACACCTGCACAGAATGTGGCCGTTGTACCTCCAGTTGCCCTGCCAATATTGTGGGCCAAAAACTTTCCCCAAGGAAAATTATGATGGATACCAGAGACCGATTAGAAGAAGTAGGTAAAAATATAAGAGAAAAAGGCAAAGATTATAGCGATGGCAAATCTCTATTAGGCGATTTTATAACTACTGAAGAAATAATGGCCTGCACAACTTGCAGTGCTTGCGTTGAAGCCTGCCCTGTACAAATTGACCCATTAGACATTATTGTACAACTCAGAAGATACAAAATCATGGAAGAAGCACAGGCTCCTGCCTCATGGAATAGTATGTTCTCCAATATTGAAAACAATTTTGCACCTTGGAAATTCTCACCTTCCGATCGATATAACTGGTCAGAAAAACTTAACAGCTAATTCAACATGTCAGAAAAAATTTATAAAGCGCCTCTAGTTTCAGAACTAATAAGTAAAGGTGAAGATCCGGAAATATTATTCTGGGTTGGCTGTGCTGGTTCATTTGATGACCGATACAAAGCAGTAACCATTGCTTTTGCTAAAATACTTAATAATATAGGAATAAAATTTGCCGTATTGGGCCCTGAAGAATCCTGTACCGGAGAACCTGCCAAGCGTGCAGGAAACGAATTCCTATACCAAATGATGGCCATTTCCAACATTCAGATTCTCAATGGCTACAATATCAAAAAAATAGTAACGGCTTGCCCACATTGCTTCAATATCATGAAAAATGATTACCCAGATTTGGGAGGCAATTATGAAGTTATACATCATTCAACCTTTCTTCAGCAACTAATAGACGAGGGCAAATTACAAATTGAAGGAGGTTCCTTTAAAGGCAAAAAAATCACCTATCACGACTCCTGTTATTTGGGCAGAGCCAATGGAATATACGAAGCACCACGCAAAGTTATAGAAACCCTGGATGCAGAACTTGTTGAAATGAAACGCTGCAAAACCAAAGGACTATGTTGTGGAGCTGGTGGTGCTCAAATGTTTAAGGAACCTGAACTCGGCAAAAAAGACATTAATATTGAGCGAATTGAAGAAGCTTTAGATACTAATGCTGAAATAATTGCTTCCGGTTGTCCGTTTTGTATGACCATGCTAACTGATGGTGTAAAAAATAAAGAGAAAGAAAATCAAGTAAAAGTTTACGACATAGCAGAGCTAATTGCGAAGTCAAAAAATCTATAATTCATGTATATCAGTTTTGATCAACTTTCACCAACATCCAAAATCTGGATCTATCAGGCAGAAAAAGCCTTTACAGCAGAACAGGTAACCTGGCTTTCACAAGAACTAAAAAGCTTTACACATAACTGGGAAAGTCACGGAATACCACTAACCAGTTCTTTCCAGATCCAGGACAACCAATTTATAATACTAGGTGTTGAAAGTAATAGCCATGAAGCTAGCGGCTGTTCTATAGATAAATCAGTCGATTTAATAAAATCATTTGAAAATCGATTAAGCATAACTCTTCTGGATCGAAGTCAGGTAATGATCAAAACCAACAATCAATTGCAACTTATACCTTTCAAACAATTAAAAGAGAGGGTTCAGGACAATATTCTTACCCCAGAAACATTAATATATAATAATAGCATTGCAACAATTAGCGAACTCAGTAATGATTGGCTAAAACCAGCAAAAGACACCTGGCTTTCTAAATATTTCAATAATTAAGAAAGAATAATTTATATTTGCAGTAATTTACATATCTTTAAAGAATAGTTTTCAGCTACATATGGCAAAAAACTGCTTTAAAAAATACTAACTCAACAAAGCAATAGAATACTAAAAATGAGTAAGAATAACATCGTCATTTTTTTTACAACCCTAATAGCAGTAGCGGCTTGTACACCTAAATCCAACAAACTATTTACCAAAGCCGAAAAAGAGTACAACATGGCAGCTTATCAAACAGCTATCGAATTGTACCAGGAGGCTATTGCTAAAGGTTATAAAGAAAGCTCTGTAGCCAACTACAAAATTGCTGAGTCCTTTAAAAAATCAAATAGACTTCATGAGTCTGAGCAATTCTATGCGAAAGCAATTGGAAGCAATGTAAAAGAAGAAGAAGCCATTTTTTGGTATGCAGCTTCATTAAAAGCTAATGGCAAGTATGAAAATGCGAAAGAGCAATTTCAAAAATATGCTGCACAAGGAACTAACTTTGATTTGGTAAACCGCGCAAAAAAAGAAATCGAAAATATAGATGCTATTGCAGACATACTTACTGTAACTAATGAGTATGAAGTAAAAAACATTGAAAAACTAAATACCCCAAATGCTGAGTATTCTCCGGCGGTTATTGGCAAAAAACTATTTTACACATCAAATGCCGGTGTAAGCAAAATGCATACTGCTACCAATACTGGTTTTACAGATATATTCGAATTTGTATTTGATGGTCTGGAACCATTCTCCGGACAGTCAAAACCACTCCCAAAAGAAATCAACACTACTGATGCTCATGAAGCAACTCCTGTTTTTTCCAAAGATGGCAAAACCATGTATTTCTCAAGAGGTAATACAGGAAATAAAAAAGGAAGAAAGGAAGTAGATATTTATATGTCGAAACTACAGGGTGGGATTTGGTCTGAACCAGTTCTGTTACCATTCTGCGGCGAAGACACCTGGGATTCATCTCCGGCACTTTCAGCTGATGGCACAAAACTATATTTTGCTTCAAACCGAGATGATAAAGGTGCTTTAGGCGGAACTGATATTTATGTAGCTACAATCGACAGTTCTGGCAAATGGGGTAACGTGAAAAATGTTGGTGCACCAATCAATACAAAAGGAAATGAAAGCTTCCCTTATGTAGATGCAAACGGCACATTCTATTTCTCCTCAGATGGACATCCATCACTTGGATTATTAGATATTTTCAAAGTAGTAAAAGACGAATCAGGTAATTATGCAATAAAAAACATGGGCAAACCAATCAATAGCTCATATGATGACTTTGCACTTACCACTATAGACAGCATTTCAGGGTACTTCACATCAAACAGACCTGAAGGTAAAGGCGATGATGATATCTACGAATTCAATGCATACAAAAATGCAATATATGTAGTTCAGGGTGTTTCTGTTACTAAGGATAGTAACCTGATTGTAGCAAATGCAGAAATCGTAATCACAAATTTAAACGGCGATACAATTGCTTCTGTAACATCTGACGACCAGGGCAAATTCACCTATCCAGCAGAACCTGAACAAGAGTACAATGTAACTGCCAGAAAAGAAGGTTACTTATTCTATGAAGACAAATTTTCAACTATTGGTAAAACAGTAGAAAGAAAAGACCTGAAACCTGGCGACAATGAAGTCGCTATGGAACAAAAAGTAGAAATGGTTAAAAAGATTGTCGGTATAACAATAGTAATTGACAATGTTTACTATGACTACGATAGATTTGATATCAGACCTGATGCGGCAATTGCCCTAAATACAGTTGTAGATTTCCTACAAAAAAACCCTGATATTAATGTAGAACTTAGCTCACATACAGATGAAAGAGGTTCAGCAACGTATAACAGAAATCTATCTCAAAAACGTGCTCAATCAGCTGTTGATTATATTATTTCTAAAGGTATATCCTCTGAAAGAATAGTAGCAAAAGGCCATGGCGAGGATAAGCCATTAATCAAAAATGCTAAAACCGAAGAAGAACACCAGATCAACAGACGTACAGAAATTGAGGTTACAAACATCTCAAACCCTAACATAAAGGTTATTCGCAAAGGCGAAGAAGAGTTGCTAAGCACTCAACCTTAATTAACCTTTAATTAATTAATTACTTAAAAAGTCCTGTTAACAGCAGGACTTTTTTATTTTTGCACATTCAATAAAAAATATTTCCATATCATGGCAGAAGACAGATACATGCAACGGGGTGTCTCTTCGGGTAAAGAAGAGGTGCATGCAGCTATAAAATCGATAGACAAAGGACTATATCCAAAAGCCTTTTGTAAAATTGTACCTGACTTTCTGGGTGGAAGCGAAGAACATTGCACCATTATGCATGCAGATGGAGCAGGCACAAAGTCATCATTGGCTTACATGTACTGGAAAGAAACCGGAGATATCTCAGTCTGGAAAGGCATTGCTCAGGATGCAATTATTATGAATACCGATGACCTACTCTGTATAGGTGCTACTAACAATATATTATTGTCATCCACTATTGGCAGAAACAAAAATTTAATCCCAGGAGAAGTAATTTCAGCCATAATAAATGGTACAGAAGAAGTATTAGAAATGCTTCGTAACAATGGCATAGGCATATACAGCACCGGTGGTGAAACAGCCGATGTAGGAGATTTGGTTAGAACCATCATTGTTGATAGTACTGTTACTTGCCGAATGAAACGTTCAGAAGTAATCACAAACGAAAAGATTAAAGATGGACATGTAATAATTGGTTTTGCATCATACGGGCAAGCTACATACGAAAAAGAATACAATGGTGGCATGGGCAGTAATGGGTTAACCTCTGCAAGACATGATGTATTCAATAATTACCTTGCTTCAAAATATCCTGAAAGTTACGATGCTTTGGTCCCAAAGGACTTGGTATATTCCGGAACAAAAAAATTAACTGATACCTTAAATAATGTACCTGTTGATGCGGGAAAACTTGTACTTTCTCCTACCCGTACCTATGCCCCATTAATGAAAAAGATATTGGACGAATATCGCCAGGTAATAGGCGGGGTTATACATTGTAGTGGTGGTGCGCAAACAAAAATCCTACACTTTATTGACAACCTGCATATTATAAAGGATAAACTTCTACCAATCCCACCATTATTTGAACTTATCCAACAAGAAAGTCAAACACCTTGGAAAGAAATGTTTAAAGTATTTAACATGGGGCATAGATTAGAAATCTATGTACCTGAAAAATACGCACAAGGAATGATAGAAATAGGAAAATCATTTAATATAGATGCTCAAATTATAGGACGAGTAGAATCTTCTGATTCAAAAAAGCTTTCTCTTACGCATAATGGAATAGTATATCAATATTGAACCCAATTTAATCAATAGGAAACTGAACTATTTGATTTAGTTGGATTAACACAGATTTAGAAAATCACCAATATGGTAAAATGAAAAGCAGCCAAATTGGTTTAATTTTCTTAATCGATCTTGCAATAATATATTTTTAATGCGTATTCCGGGTTGAAATTCACTTCAAGTCGAAATCAAAACGTTGGCTTAAAAACAAAAAAGCTCATCAATTGATGAGCTTTTTTGTTAACAAATATTGAGCTTAATTATTAACCATTTAAGGCTTCAGCACCACCAACAATCTCGAGAATCTCTTTAGTAATAGCAGCCTGACGACTTCTGTTATATGTCAATTTCAACTCTTTAAGCATTTCAGAAGCATTTTCAGTTGCTTTATCCATAGCTGTCATCCTAGCACCTTGTTCAGAAGCATTAGATTCAAGCAGGGCTTTATAAAACTGGATTTTTAACGTTTTTGGAATTAAGTCCTGTACAATTTCTACTTTAGATGGCTCAAAGATATAATCTGTATTTGCAGATACCTCTGTCTTATTCTGAGTAAAATCTGCAACAATTGGAAGAAATTGTTGTACTTGTACAACTTGTGTTGCTACGTTTTTAAACTCATTATAAACAATAACTACCTTGTCATAAACACCTTCAACAAACTGATTCATAGAGAATTCAGCTGCATTTTTTACGTTTTCGAAAGTTAAGTTTGAAAACGTATTCAGGTATTCAGCATTGGTATTATACCCTCTTCTTTTTAAGAAATCATTACCTTTTTTACCAATGGTAAGAATATCAACATTTCCGGCATCAACCTGATTTTTATAAGTAGAAGTCAACAATCCAAAAACTGCCTTCCCAATGTTTGCATTAAAAGCACCAGCCAATCCACGATCAGAAGTAATCATAACGATTAAAACCTTTTCAACCGGGCGCTCTTCTGCATAAGGATTATGAAAATTACTATCAAGAGTTGCGGTAACATTATCCAAAATCCCCTTCAACTTTACAGAATAAGGACGAATCTTAATAATTCCATCCTGTGCTCTTCTAAGTTTAGCAGCGGCCACCATTTTCATGGCTTTAGTCATCTGCTGCGTAGATTTTACAGATTGAATTCTACCTCTTACCTCTTTTAAACTTGCCATTTTTTATTTAGCGTATTTTTTAGACAATTCTTTTGCTACTTTTTCTAGAACAGAAATCACAGAGTCATCAATTTTACCTGCCTTAATTGAATTCAATGTATCCTTATGCTGAACATTAAGCAATGCAAAAAACTCAACTTGGAATTTTCTAACATCAGCAACAGGAACTGTATCCAACAGACCTTTAGTTGACGCATAAATTATAGCAACCTGTAGTTCTACAGCAATTGGTGAATACTGATTTTGTTTAAGTATTTCCTGGTTTCTCTTACCTCTTTCTATGGTAATTTTTGTAGCAGGATCCAAATCAGAACCAAACTTAGCAAATGCTTCAAGTTCTCTAAACTGAGCTTGATCCAGCTTCAACGTTCCGGCAACTTTCTTCATAGATTTTATCTGTGCATTACCACCCACTCTTGATACAGAAATACCAACGTTAATAGCAGGTCTTACTCCAGAAAGGAACAAGTTTGACTCAAGGAATATCTGACCGTCAGTAATTGAGATTACGTTGGTTGGGATATATGCAGAAACGTCACCAGCCTGAGTTTCAATAATTGGAAGAGCAGTTAATGAACCACCACCTTTTACTATATGTTTAATAGAATCTGGCAAGTCATTCATTTGTCTTGCTATACTATCAGAAGCATTAACCTTTGCTGCTCTTTCTAGCAAACGGCTGTGAAGATAAAACACGTCACCAGGATAAGCTTCACGTCCCGGAGGTCTTCTTAATAGAAGAGAAACTTCACGGTAAGCAACTGCTTGTTTTGATAAATCATCATATACTACAAGAGCTGGTCTACCTGTATCTCTGAAAAACTCACCAATTGAAGCACCAGTAAATGGAGCATAAAATTGCATTGGAGCCGAGTCAGAAGCTGATGCAGCAACAACAACGGTATAAGACATTGCACCGCCTTTTTCAAGAGCGTTTACAATTTGAGCAACAGTAGAAGCCTTCTGCCCAATAGCAACATAGATACAATATACAGGCTCACCTTTGTCAAAATATTCTTTCTGGTTCAGAATGGCATCAATTGCCACAGCAGTTTTACCTGTCTGTCTGTCACCAATGATTAATTCTCTTTGACCTCTACCAATCGGAATCATAGAGTCAATAGAAATGATACCAGTTTGTAATGGTTCGTTTACAGGCTGTCTGTAGATTACACCAGGAGCTTTTCTCTCCAATGGCATATCATAAAGTTCGCCAGTAATTGGTCCTTTACCATCTATAGGATTACCCAGAGTATCAACAACTCTTCCAACCATTCCGTCACCAGCCTTGATACTAGCAATTTGATTCGTTCTACGTACAACTGAACCTTCTTTTACTTTGCTATAGTCACCAAGACATACAGCACCCACATTGTCTTCTTCAAGGTTTAGTACAAGCCCTCTTAACCCATCTTCAAATTCAATCAATTCACCTGCTTGTGCTTTTGTAAGTCCGTAAATACGAGCTACACCATCACCAATTTGTAGGACAGTACCTACTTCTTCAAGTTCTGCTTCTGTTTTAAAATTTGAAAGTTGTTCTCTCAATATTGCAGAAACCTCATCTGGTCTAATATCTGCCATGACTAATATTTAGATATATATGGATTTTCTTTAAACTTATTTTTCAAACTAGTTATTTTTCCTTTGACGGACTGATCGATTTGTTGGTCACCAACTTTCAATATAAATCCGCCAAGTAAAGATTTATCAATTTTTTCTGTCAGCTCAACTAATGATTTGCCTGAAAGTTTTTTGATAAGACTGTGCAATTCTTCTTTCTGAGTAGCGGAAATTTCAGCAGCAGTAACAACTTCTGCTTCCTGAATACCCTTCATAATTTTGTATTGCTTTACAAATGCATCAGAGATTTGTGGCAAATAACCTTCACGGCCTTTTTTGGCCAAAAGATCCATAAATGCAAGTGTCATCTTCCCTGTTTTACCAGAAAAGATGGAACTTAATATGGACTTCTTCTTCTCATGAGTAATAACCGGACTTTTAAGAACTCTTACTAACTGAGGGTTCTCAACCGAGGTTTTGGCAAACAAGAGCATATCCTTGTATACCTCCTCCAATTGATTCTGCTCTTTTGCCAGAGTTAAAAGTGACTTAGCATAACGGACAGCAACTATTGAGTCTTGCATATTAGCTTAGTTTAACCTCCTTCAAATAGGCTTCTACTAAATCATTCTGAGCCTTTTTATCTTGCAGCTCTCTATGCAATAACTTTTCAGCTATTTCAATTGACAATGTACCTGCAATATTTCTAACTTCTGTTAGAGCAGCTTGTTTTTCAGTGTTAATTGATGCTTTAGCATTTTCTACTATACGATTGCTTTCGGCTGTAGCTTTCAGTTTCGCCTCTTCAACAATACTATTGGCTGCATCTTGAGCACCTTTTAGTATTTTGTCGCGCTCTACTCTGGCCTCTTGTAACAATTTCTCATTTTCCGACTTCAGGTTTTCCATTTCCAATTTTGCTTTCTTGGCAGACTCTAAAGCACTTTCAATGGCTTTTTCACGATCGCCCAATGCAGAAAGAATTGGTTTCCAAGCAAATTTGCCCAGCAAAAATAAAATAATTAGGAAAAGAACGGTTTGCCAGAATATTAATCCTAAACCAGGGGTAACTAAATCCATTGTGTTTGTTGTGTATATGTATTTTGTTAAATCCTAAAGGATAAATCTTCCGGGCATCAGCCTATCGCTGATTCCGGAAGATTAGTCATGAATTACTTAAGAGCAATAAGAAGACAAACTACTACTGCAAATAGAGCAACACCTTCAATGAAGGCAGAAGCAATAAGCATAGCTGTTTGAATTTTACCGCTTTCGGCTGGTTGTCTTGCAATTGACTCAACTGCAGTACCACCAATTCTACCGATACCAAGACCTGCGCCTAATGCAGCAATACCAGCCCCAATACCAGCACCTAGGAATGCCCATCCTAATTCAACCAGAAACATCATGTTAAACATCGAACTATTTATTTAAAGTGAAACAAGTTTTCTAATACATGGCCTTATCAAGATCATGATCATCGTGAGCATGCTCTTCCACAGCTGCACTAAAATACATGGCAGATAATAAGGTAAAAATATAAGCCTGCAATATAGCTACGAAAAGTTCAAGACCCATCATAAACATCGCAAAAGGCAAACTTATTAAGCTTGCAAATGCGCTTTTGAAAATAAATATTAATGACAGTAAACTTAATATAATTATATGACCTGCAGAGATATTGGCAAATAACCTGACCATTAAAGAGAATGGCTTGGTAAACAAACTAATTACTTCTATTGGCACCATCAAAAATTTAATAGGCAAAGGTAAACCTGGAGGATTGAAAATATGCCCCCAATAATATTTGTTACCCGAAAAACTCGTAATTATGAAGGTAAATATGGCCAATACTGCCGTTACTGCAATATTCCCGGTAAGGTTAGCACCTCCAGGCATCAAGCCTAGTAAATTGTTGAACCAGATGAAAAAAAACACAGTAAGCAAATATGGCATAAATCTTTGATACTTTGGCCCAATCATACTTTTAGCTATATCATCTCTGATATATATAATAATTGGCTCAAAAAAGGACTGCATACCTCTTGGCGCAGTCTGAGGATTGCTCTTGTATCTATTCGCGATTGAAATAAACACAATAAGCAGAAGAATAACACTAATCAACAAGGATGCAACATTCTTACTAATTGAAAGATCATAAAATTTTTCATCCGGATTTTCGGACACAATATGATCATGCTCTAATTTGTATCCATTATATGCTTGCTCGCCATGATGAAAAGCAGAAGACATACACGTAGTCAACCCTTTTTCTTGGGAATAAATAATTACCGGCAATGGCAGTGAAATATGCTTTTCTCCTATTGTTGCAAAATGCCACTCATGAGAATCGCCAATATGGTGCATGATTGTCTCACCAGGATTGAATTCATTATCTTTATGCTCAGCAGTATCTCCCTCAATATGAGCAGATTCGTGTTGTGCAAATGAGACTAATGGTACAATTAAAGTTAATAACAGGATTAATTTTATTATGCTTTTCATCACTCTACTTAAAATCGGTGCGCAAGTTACGTATTAAGGTATAAATTTCAAATGAAGTATAGATCAAATACAGATACATAAAATTTAAAACAAATGTTATTTTGTATTCTACCCCCAAAAAGGCAAAGCAAAACACATACATAAGTGCCAACATAAAGCGTATAGCCATACTGGCAAAATAGAACATATGAAAGTCTTTAACATACTTTAAGCCCTGAGAAGCAATGAGATGACTGAGGGTAATTATAAGAAAAAAGAATAAATTACTATACCAATATGTATAGTGAATTAAGGTATTGTGGCCAATAAATGTCCAACCTAAATAACCTGATAAATTTACAAAAAGAAAGATTAAAAGAATTTGCTTGTAGAAAATTGGAATTTTCATCTATTTATTTCGTAACTGATTTAATTACAAAGTAAATAGATGAAACAACAGCAAACAACAAAAGAAAAATTGTGATAATGTGAGATTTTACTTGAAAATGAGCATCTAGTTTAAGTCCGGCCCAGGTAGCTAGGCAAAAAGTAACGACCATCTGCATGGCAATGCCTGAATATTTAACATATTCATTAAGCTGTTTTTTCTTTTCGTTTTTCTGATCCATCTTCATTTTTATCTTTCTGCTGTATATCTTTCACAATAGCACCCATTTTACAACTTCCATTTAACACAGCACCTTCTTCTACTTTTAATTTATTAGTCACAATATCACCATCAATAACAGCAGTACCTTTAAGTATCAACATGTCCGATATTTCCACCAAGCCTTCTACATGTCCTGATATTTCTGCTACTTGTGCAAATAAATTCCCTTTAATTTCGGCAGTTTGACCTAAGTTAATCTTCGATTTGGTTCTGATATTGCCAATCAGCTTTCCGTCTACGGAAATATTTCCGACAGTTTCCAAATTGCCTTCTATAACCGTTCCTTTACCTATCATGGTGCTGGATTTGATTATTTCGGTCATTTGCACTTTTTCGTTTTTCCCAAACATAGTTCTCTAATTTAAAATTTCACTAAATATTCCGGGTTTACAACCCTATCCTGATACCAGGTTTCAAAATACACTTCTGATATACTTTCGCCGCCTGCTATTCCAATAACATCACCTCCCCTTAAAACATTTCCTTCGTCAGGGATTAACTTACCATCAAATACATATTTGGCAGAAATACTCAATTGTTGCGAAGTAATAATAATGACATTTTTTTCTTTTTCAAATCCTCTATATATCACAACACCATCTACCATTGAATAAATATTGTGTGCCTTTACAGTAGTAATGCTTACACCTCGTATTCCTTTTTCAGGGTTAAATTTAAGTTTGACAATACCATCACAAGGTACAAAAAAAGAAATGCCCTCAAACTTATAAATCCTCTCAGACAAGTTATCCATTGCAGCATCATCCTGTTCAAACTTAGCCCGCAACAATGAATCTTGATACGTTAGATCTGAAGAAAGGATATTATTATTGGTATATTGATTCTTCCCTGCTTTTAATTCAGGTTTGTCTTGTTTAACCTCAGTACCGCTTATCAGCATTTTAAACTGATTGATAAATTTGTCTTTACGCTCCAGTTCAATGACCAATGAATCTACTTTTGAAGACAGGACTATGGCCTTTTTGGCGGTTTGAAGTTGTGCATACTGTGGATTAAAAAACTTAGCCAGTACAGTAGAAATCAAATACACCGACAAAGCAAAAATCAACAAAAATAAGGCGGTAGCTACTATCAACATTTTAGCATGTGTATACCGAAATGTATTCTTTATAGCAAAATTCTCTTCTGTACGAATAATTAATATAAATCTATTCGTTAACCAATTATAAAATGTATTTTTAAATTTCAAGATTTATCAATTTAAGGGTTGAACAAGTAAGTTAACCAAATTTTTACCTTCTGATTAATGTCAATTCCTCAAAAACACCATTTTAAGGAGTGGAAAAACTTCAGCATCCTTTGGGTTGCATATACAGTATTACTGCTTCTTACATCATGTTCGCAGTATAAAAACACTACATTTAGCAAAGGGTTTCATAATACCACAGCGAGATATAACGCTTATTTTCTGGCTCGTGAAAAAATGAAAGAAGTTGAAGCCAACATCCAGCAAGCTCATTTGGACGATTATAACGAAATTTTATTAGTTTATCCTAAAGTAAATGAAACTTCTGAGGGAACTATAAAAAACGACCTCGAATATATTATTACAAAAGCCGCTCTTCCTGTAAATAAACACAAAAATAGCAAATGGGTAGATGATAGCTACAACCTAATTGGCAAAGCAAGACTTTATCAACGTAATTACAAACTAGCCACACAAACTTTTAAATATGTAAATACCAAAAGCGAAGACAATGATGCTCGCCATCATGCCATGATTTTGCTTTTAAGAACGTATCTGGACAGTCTTCAGCTAGAAAATGCCCGTGCTACCAACGAATACCTAAGAAAGGAAGATATTTATGAAGCAAATGCAGCTGACTTATTTATGACACGTGCTTCTTTTCACCAAACTATTGAAGAACTGGAACTAATGAGGCTCAATCTGGAAAAAGCTATTCCTTATCTCAAAAAAGGTGATAAAAGAGCTCGTGTATATTTTATTTTGGGCCAGCTATATCAACACGAAAACAATGATTCTGCTGCATACGCAAATTATAAAAAGGTTTTCAAGAACAATCCTCCTTACGAACTTTTCTTTTATGCACGATTGTATATTGCTCAGGTTAGCTCATTAGCCAATAATGATCAGCGAAAAATAGAGAAGTACTTCCGTAAACTTCTGAAAGATCAAAAAAACCAAGAGTATAAAGACAAAATATACTACGAAATGGGCAAGTATGAACTCAAACAAAAAGATTATACCTCTGCTATTAAACATTTCGAAACCTCCATACAGGAAAACAAAGGCAACCAGTTTCAAAAAGCCCGCTCTTACCTTGCATTAGGCAATTTATATTATGACAATCTTCAGAAATTTGAACTTTCAAAATTATACTTTGACAGCACAGTCAGCCTCTGGGATAGCAAAGATAAAGAATATGAATGGATAGCAAATCGCCAAAAAATACTGGAAGAATTTGTATTGCATTACCAAACTGTACAAACAGAAGATAGTCTGCAAAGGCTTTCCAACATGGATTCAGTTACACTGGTTAAGCACATCAACAAAATAATAGAAAAAGAAGCACAACAAGAACGTGAAAAAGCCATACAGGAAGCCCTGGCAGAAAAGAAGCGAAAAGATTTAGAAGCTTTTGAACAACAACAAAATAACCTGACACAAAATACGATTCCGGCACCTGCTGGCAACAAAATTTGGTATTTCTACGATCCCAAAGTAATTGCAAAAGGCAAAACAGACTTTAGAAAAATTTGGGGCAAGAGACCGCTCGAAGACAACTGGCGACGCTCAGAGAAAGAAGTGTTTACCGAGTTTGAAGTAGCTCCGGAAGTTGAGGTACAGGAAGAAACCATTGTAGACAATACACAGGACTCTCTGCAGGCTATTCAGGCCAAAAGAGAGGCTATGTATAATGCAGTACCTCGTACTAAAGCTGAACTAGATACTTCGCATGCACATTTGGAAAATGCACTATATAATCTTGGCAAAATTTATAACCTAAAACTTCTGGAACCTGCCAACGCAATTTATTCTTTTGAAGATTTACTAAAAAGGTATCCTCAATCAGATCTTAAACCGGAAATTTACTATTTCCTGTACCTAATCCTAAAGGCTCAAAAATCTGATCAGTATATGGTATATCGCAACAAGTTAATTTCGGAATTCCCGAATAGCACCTATGCCAAAATCATACATAATCCAAACTACCTGGCAGAGAATAAAGTCAACAATCAGAAAGCCGGAGAACTATACAAAGTAGCTTTTGATAGCCATAAACAAAAAGCTTTCATTACATCAGACAGTATATTGGCAAATATCAATATCCAATATCCCGACAATGACATTAAAGACAAGATTGAGTTTCTGAGTATTCTAAATAAAGGCAAAACAGAGAACCCCTTGAGATATATCAGCTTGTTGGAGAACTTTATTCTTCAATATCCATCAAGTTCTATTGTACCTTTTGCACAGGAACAAATAGAAAGGACTAATCGTCATATTGGTGAGCAAATAGAAAAAGGCCATAATCTGGAAAATCAAACCCGATTTATGCTTGATTTTGAAAGACCACATTATTTTTCCATACTATTTAATCCTCAACTTATTAATGCTGAAAAGTTAAAGAATGACATAGTAACCTTCAATAAATCCAAAAAATTCACTTATCCAGTGCCCGAAACAAAGAACTTCACGGACACCACAGCAATTTTGTATATTTCAGGATTTACGAATAAGGATGCTGCAAAAAAATACATGGAAGAAATTACCGAAAATGGCAAAGTATTAAACAAATACGAAAACAGAATCTCTATACTTGTTATTAGTTCAGATAATTTTGTAATTCTTGAGCGATCAGGAAACACAATAGGCTATTTGGACTTTTATAAAAGAAACTACAATGACCGTTTAATGTACGGTAAATAACAGACATTTTTTATGAAAACAAAGATATTCAGCGCGCTTGTAATATTAGCATGGCTTGGCACAATTATCGGATTTGGATTATTTAGCGGATACATTTATTTGGTTTCAGAAAACACAGGCGGTTTTTTCGGTCCCATGCCGTCCTTAGAAGTTCTGGAAAACCCAAAGTCTGAGGAAGCTACAGAGTTATATACTGCCGACAATGTTTTACTAGGAAAATACTGGAGAGAAAATCGATCTCCAATTGAGTTTGAAGAACTATCTCCAAATGTTGTGAATGCCCTAATTGCTACGGAGGATTTTCGTTTTGAAGAACATTCCGGAATTGATATTAGAGGTATGTTCAGAGTGTTTTTTAAAACAATCATAATGGGACAGAAAAGTGCCGGAGGTGGTAGTACCATTTCCCAACAGCTGGCCAAAAACTTATTTGACACGCGTGGTTCAGCTTACGAAGGCACACTTCATGAAAAAAGCACCAAACTAGGCCTTGTCATCAACAAAACCAAAGAGTGGCTTACAGCAATCCAAATAGAAAAGTCATATACAAAAAAAGAAATCCTGATCATGTACCTCAATACGGTTGATTTCGGTAGCAACTCTTTTGGTATAAAAGTAGCATCAAATACTTTTTTCAACACCTCGCCCGATAGTCTTACAATAAACCAGGCCGCAATGTTGGTCGGGTTACTCAAAGCCCCAACCTATTACAGTCCGGTTTATAATCCGGAAAATGCATTATACAGACGCAACGTGGTACTTAGCCAGTTAAACAAATATAACTATCTGCAAAACCCACAATATGACTCATTAAGCAAGCAACCTCTAAATATCGTTTATCAGGTAGAAAACCAGAATCAGGGTTCAGCCACTTATTTTAGAGCAGTTATAACCAATTACTTAATCTATTGGGCAAAAAAGAATGGTTATGACCTGTATTCGGATGGGTTAAAAGTACGCACAACAATTGATAGCAAACTTCAGCTATATGCTGAGCAGGCGGTTGAAGAACATATGAAATACCTTCAGGATCAATTTTTCAAACATTGGAAAGGCAAAAATCCATGGCAAGATGAAGATGGCAAAGAAATACCAAACTTTTTATGGAATGCAGCAAAGCGAAGCGAAAGATACAGAACACTCAAACTAAAATTTGGCAACGATTCAGCAGCAATCTATAATGCAATGAATAAGCCTATTAAAATGAGAGTCTTTTCATGGGAAGGTGAAAAAGACACCTTACTCTCTGCATTAGATTCCATTAAATATTATAAACACTTTCTGCATACTGGTTTTATGGCTATGGATCCTCATAGTGGTCATATAAAGGCTTGGGTTGGCGGCATCAATTTCAAACACTTCAAATATGACCATGTAAAACAAGGTAAAAGACAACCGGGGTCTACTTTCAAACCTATTGTATACGCCGCCGCAATGGACGCAGGCTACAAACCATGTGATGAAATTATTGATGCACCTGTCACCTTTGCAGTACCAACTACAGAAGAACCCAACAAAACCTGGACACCTCAAAACAGTGAAGGCAAATATTCAGGCGATATATACACATTAAGGAAAGCAATGGCAAATTCAGTAAACTCCATTACTGCTTTTATGATCAAAAAAGTAACACCGCAATCCGTTGTAAGTATGGCCAGAAATCTTGGTATACAAAGCAATTTAGAACCGGTTCCTGCACTGTGCCTTGGTGTATATGATGTATCCATTTACGAACTAATTGGTGCATATAGTACCTTTGCAAATCAAGGCGTATATACCGAACCATTTTTTATTGCAAGAATTGAGGATAAACATGGCAATGTAATTCAGGAATTTGTTCCAAAAACCATCGAAGCCCTAGACGAAGAAACAGCCTATTTGATGATACATATGCTCAAAGGTGCAACCGAAGAAAGAGGTGGTACAGCACTAGGACTGCACAGATATGGTTTACTAGGCTATGGCAATGAAGTAGGCGGCAAAACCGGTACAACACAAAATAACTCAGATGGCTGGTTTGTCGGAGTTACTCCCAATCTGGTCGCCGGCGCCTGGGTGGGTGGAGAAGACAGATCTATACATTTCAGAACAATGGATCTGGGACAGGGCGCTCGAATGGCAATGCCTATTTGGGCTAAGTTTATGCAAAAAACTTATGAGGATAAAAATACAGGAATTACCAAACAAAGATTTGCCGTACCAAAAAACTTTAACATAGAATTAAACTGCAAAAACTATGTTCAACGAAGAGATCAAACCTCTGATACTGATACGACACAAATGCATTATCAAAATGATATACCAGACGACTTTTTTAAATAATGAAACCCTCCGATAATGAGCTAATTAAATCCCAAATAAGGGAACTACCTGACAAACCAGGTATATACAAATACTTTACTTCGGACAAAGAACTCATATATGTTGGTAAAGCAAAAAACATAAAAAAAAGAGTTTCAAGCTATTTCAATAAACAGAGCGGACAAGACAAAAAAACTCAGAAACTGGTTAGCCAAATTCACCTTATTGAATTCACAATCGTAAATACCGAATTTGATGCATATTTACTTGAAAATAACCTAATTAAAGAGCATCAACCAAAATACAACATTCTACTTAGAGATGATAAAACATACCCATATTTGTATGTTTCTAAAGAACGATTTCCCAGGTTAATCGCTACACGTAAACTGGAAAAAAATTTAGGCACATTTTACGGTCCATATACAAGTGTAAAAGCCATGAACACCGTAATGGATCTGGCTAAAAAACTATTCACTTTACGTACCTGTACTTACAACTTAAGCAAGGAAAACATTGACAGTGGTAAGTATAAAATTTGCCTTGAATACCATATTGGAAACTGCAAAGGTCCATGTGAAAACCTCATTCCTGAAATTGAATACAACAGAAATATCGATCACATACACCACATCTTAAAAGGTAATCTGGGTATCGTTCGCGGTTTTTTTAAAGAACAGATGCTGAAGTTTGCAGAGAATCTGGAATTTGAAAAAGCACAACAAATAAAAGAAAAGATTGAAATACTGGAAAAATTTCAAGCTGGTTCTGTAATTGTAAATCCAAAATTAACAGATCTGGAAGTACTCACATTAGCCGCTGATGAAAATACAGCCGTGGTAAATTACCTATTCATATCTAACGGACTAATAATTCGAACAAAAACACTTGAGGTAAAGAAGAAACTACAGGAAAGCGATATAGAAATAATACTTTCAGCTATTGCTGCCATACGAAACGAATGGGAAATAAGTACCAATGAAATCATTACCAATATAACAATTGAAGAACCCATAGAAGGTATCAACATACAAAATCCTAAAATTGGTGATAAAAAGAAACTAATTGAGCTCTCATACAAAAATACATTATTTGAACTTAAGAGGATAAAAACCAGAAATACTGAAAAACAAAACCATAAAGAAAGACCGGTTTTAACCCTACAAAAAGACCTTCAACTAACAGAAGCACCTGCTAGAATTGAGTGTTTCGACAATTCAAATATACAAGGAACCAATCCAGTAGCAGCAATGGTCTGTTTTATAAACGGCAAACCAGCAAAAAAGGAATACAGGCATTTTAATGTAAAAACAGTTGAAGGTCCTGATGACTTTGCCAGTATGCGAGAAATTGTATATAGAAGGTATAAAAGGCAATTAGAGGAGAAAAACCCGCTTCCTAATCTTATAGTTATAGATGGGGGTAAAGGACAATTAAGTGCAGCAATTGAATCTTTAAAAATACTAAACCTATATGGGCAAATTCCAATAATAGGTATAGCAAAAAGGTTAGAAGAAATATATTACCCCGGAGATCAATATCCACTTTATCTGGACAAAAAATCAACAAGTCTTAAACTTTTACAATATATTAGAGACGAAGCACACAGATTTGCCATTACGTTTCATAGAAATAAAAGAAGTCAGAATGCCTTAACTTCTTCTCTATCAGAAATAGCAGGCATTGGAGAAAAAACCTTTCAAAAACTCATTCAGGAATTTAAAACAACTAAAAAAATAAAAGAAGCTTCAGAAGAAGAATTGGCCAAAATAATAGGAAAGGCAAAGGCCAAACAGATAAAAGAAACAAAATAACACATAAAAAAAGGAGACCATTGATGGTCTCCTTTTTGATTTATGAAAAAATTAAGCGTTTAATTAGAACTCCCAAAGGTTGTGTTCATATTCCAACAATTCGAAAGCAGCCCACTGAGAAGCAAGTATACCTTTCTGCTGATCACCACCATAGATATCTACAAGGTAAGCATTCATAGGGTTTGATACTCTAATGATATAAGAACTGAATAATCTTAATTCAAAAGCATCAGCTAAACTTCTGTGTTCTGAGTCATTTCTTGGATTGTACCAGATAGCATTAGGATTGTCAGTGAAAATCTTTTCAACAAGTTCCTTATACTCAAAAGAAGCAACTGGAATCTCAATACCCTTTACGTTTTGCGGATGATCGGCAGGAACAAGCATAGTAATAGCGTGGATATCATAATACATACGAGATCTTTGCTTATCAAACACTAAATCCTCTTTAATCTGCATTTGATATAAATCTTGTGGGAAGAAAAACTGAGAAGCAAGCATTGGAGCAACTTCAGGATTCAATTTCCACTCAGGACCATACATATCATAAAGAGCCATTGTGTCTAAGCTACTAGGAATACGCATTGCATCATCAAACTCAGTGATGGTTAGTTTTCTACCATCTCTTAGTGAATCTGTAGCGTAAGGAGTTATTTCTCCTCTTCTAACTGCTTCTATCAACAATTTAGTTATTTCTTTACTTTTTGAGAAAATTGGTCTGTTTTGTTTTTCTCTTAAATCTAATGCTCTAAGAAGAGTTTTTCTATACATTATATCAGACTCATGAATTGGTCTAACAGAATATTTATTAAAACCTTCCATATCTCCACTTTCTGCTACAGGAGCCGGAGCTGACACAGCAGGAGCCGAAGATTCTTCTTCTTGGGTCATATCATCTTGTGCAAATACTGTCCCTGTTAAAAACAGTCCAAACACAAGACTTGAAACATAAACACTTAATTTTTTCATAACCTAAATAATTTAAAAGTTAAATTAATATAGAGGTATGTTCTTGATAACCATACCAACATCTACATTTTCAACATCACCTTTGTAATTCTTTCTAACAACCTTTTTCACATCTATTAGAATACGGTCGCCAGGTTGAGCTGCAGAAGCAAATGCACTTAAGTTAGCTGTAGGACCTGATACTTTCTGAGTATTAACTGGTCTTTTACCTCTTACTAAAATACACTCCCACTCCATAACTTTGTAATCTGCATCTTTAGGTAGGAAAGATTTGAAACCATCTTCCGCAACAGCAGCCATAGTTAATGATCTAGGACCAGGAGCAGGCTCACCTTGTTTCTCATTAGCAACTCTGGTACCAACTCTAGCTTCAATAGTAGGTCTAGGTATACCTCTTACTGCAAATTTCTCAGTACCAATAGCGTTTCCATTACTAGCTACAGAAACTACAACTTCTCTAGCAGAAGAATTTGGAACAATTGTGATATAACCTTTCTTAGAAGGGTTTTTATACACAGCACCGTTTGTAACTTTGAAATAAGGATTGTAAGTAGAACCTAA
>Ga0101941_1000931_pt1 | contig 30506 bp, 31 predicted proteins | sample DewCreD2012metaG_3_FD_75242 | JGI IMG/M metagenome (GOLD analysis project Ga0101941, IMG submission 75242) | Hot spring sediment bacterial and archeal communities from British Columbia, Canada, to study Microbial Dark Matter (Phase II) - Dewar... ...
CGCTGTCGATGGGTAGAAGGACCGCTCCGGTCCGGCGGGCCAGAGTGGTGAGCAGAGCGCCGGCCATCACCAGCACCTCTTTATTGGCCAGGGCCACCCGCTTGCCGGCCTCGATGGCCGCCACTGTGGGCAGCAGCCCGGCTCGTCCGACCGTGGCCATCACCACCAGATCCACGGCGGGGTGCCGGGCCAGGTCCTCCAGCGAAAGGATGGTCGTCCCCTCAGGCAGGAGAGCCCGGCTGCGCTCCGGGTCGGTGAACTGAGGGCTGGCCACCCAGCGGACTGCGAACTCGCGGGCCTGAGCGGCCAGGAGCGCAATATTCTTGTTGGCGGCCAGCCCGACGACCTCGACCGTGTCGCCCAGGGCACGGGCGACGGTGAGCGTCTGCTGGCCGATCGAGCCCGTGCTGCCAAAGATCGCCACCCGCGTCCGTCGTCCGGTCATCTCTCCCCCCATCCCGGGACCCACAGGGCGACCGCCAGAACCACGGTCACCAGGAGCAGGCTATCGATCCGGTCGAGCAGGCCGCCGTGGCCCGGCAGGAGCCCACCGGTGTCCTTGACGCCGACGCTCCGTTTGAGGAGCGACTCGCTCAGATCCCCCAGCACCGCCGCCAGCCCGACCAGCGGTCCCAGCGCCAGGCCCCAGGGGCTCTGCAGCGTCCGCCAGACGAGGAGCGCGACCACCAGCGTCGCGGCCAGCACCCCGGCCACCGTTCCCTCGATCGTCTTGCCGGGGCTGATGGCGGGGGCCAGCCGGCGCCAGCCCCAGCGGCGTCCCACGCCGTAGGCCACGGCGTCGCAGGCCCAGGTCCCGAGGAGCGCGGCGAGGGTCCAGACCAGGCCGGGGGGCAGCGAGGCACCGCCCCAGAGGGCCTCCCAGCCTGGTCCGGTGGTCGTGCCCCGCAGCGTGACGAGCAGCCGGAGCGGTCCGCCAACGTACAGCACGCCGCCGAGCAGCGCCAGCCAGCCCAGAACACCTGGCGCGGTGGGACCAGGGCGACCGAGCAGGCTGACCGGGGGGGCGATCAGCAGGAGGGCCAGGGCGGCCGCCGTGACCGGCTCCCCGCCGGGGAGGCCGCCCAGCACCAGGCCCCCGCTGCCGAGGAGCGCCGGGCCGCTGGGGGGAGCCAGCCCGGCGCGGTGGAGCAGCCGGGCGACCTCGGCGGTCGCCAGGACAGCGGTCAGGGCGGCGGCGGCGGCGAAGGGGAGCCCTCCCAGCCAGGTGAGCCCCAGGACGACCGGCGCCAGGAGCGAGGCGGTGAGCAGCCGGGTGCGCAGCACGGTCACCCCGCCGGGACCTTGCCGAACCGTCGCTCGCGCTGGCTGTAGACGAGAAGCGCCTGGTAGAGGTCCTCCCGGCTGAAGTCGGGCCAGTAGGTGGGCGTGGAGTAGTACTCGGCGTAGGCGGCCTGCCAGATGAGAAAATTGCTCAGCCGCATCTCGCCGCCCGTCCGGATGATGAGGTCGGGGTCGGGCTGGCCGGCGGTATAGAGGTAGCGGCTGAAGAGCGCCTCGTCCACAGCGGCCGGGTCCACCCCGTCTTGCAGCAGGCGGCGAACCGCGTCCAGGATCTCGGCCCGGCCGCCGTAATTGAAGGCGACGTTCAACGTGATCCGGGTGTTGTGGCGGGTCCGTTCGACGGCCCGGCGGATGGCCTCCTGCAGGGCCGGTGGCAGCCGGTCGAGCCGTCCGAGGTGGTTCACCCGCACCCCGTTGGCGTGGAGCTGCTCGGTCTCGTTCTCGATGACCTCGTACAGGATCTGCAGCAGGCCCTCGACCTCTTCCGGGGGGCGGCCCCAGTTCTCGGTCGAGAAGGCGTAGATCGTCAGAATCTTGATGCCGAAGTCCACGCAGGCTTCCAGGATCGGGCGGATGTTCTCCACCCCGGCCCGGTGCCCGGCCAGGCGGGGCAGCCCGCGCTGGCGGGCCCAACGGCCGTTGCCGTCCATAATAATGGCCACGTGGGTCGGGATGTTCGGGGGCAGCGGCCAGGCCGCGCGGCCCTCACACTCCGCACTCATCTCAGACTTCCAGGATCTCTTCTTCTTTGCGCGTCGCCGCCTTGTCCACTTCCTCGATATAGCGGTCGGTGAGCTTCTGCAGGCGGTCCTGCAGACGGCGGAACTCATCCTCGGAGATCTGCTTCTCTTTCTCCAGGCGCTTGAGGTCTTCCAGGGCGTCCCGCCGGATATTGCGCACCGCGATCCGCCCTTCCTCGGCCTTCTTGCGGACCAGGCGGACCAGGTCCTTCCGGCGCTCCTCGGTGAGCGGCGGCAGGACCAGCCGGATGACCCGACCGTCGGTCGTCGGCGTCAGGTTGAGGTCGGACTTCAGGATGGCCTTTTCGATGGCCGCGAGGGCGGCAGGATCCCAGGGCTGGATCACCAGCAGCCGGGCTTCCGGCACCGTGATGGCGGCCAGCTGGCTGAGGGGCGTGGGCGTGCCGTAGTATTCGACCATCAGCCGTTCGACCAGCGCCGGGCTGGCCCGTCCGGTGCGGATGCCGGCCAGGTCGCGTTTAAAGACCTCCACCGCCTTTTGCATACGGGTTTCTGCGCTCGCCAAGACCTCGGTCGCCATAGTCTGCTCCTCCAGCCGGTGCTTGTGCCCGCGCCGTGCCATCGGTCGGGCCCCACCCGGCCCTGGCCGGGGAGCGGTCAGGCGCTAAGTGATGAGCGTCCCGATCGGCTCGCCCAGGATCACCCGTTCGATGTTTCCCGGGCGGGTGAGGTCGAAGACGATGATCGGCAGGCGGTTGTCCATGCAGAGCGACAGCGCCGTGCTATCCATCACCTTCAGCCCCAGATTCAGGGCGTCGATGTAGGTCAGGCGGTCGAAGCGGACGGCCCGCGGATTTTTGCGCGGATCGTCGCTGTAGACGCCGTCCACCCGATTTTTGGCCATCAGCAGCACCTCGGCCCCGATCTCGACGGCCCGGAGGGCGGCGGCCGTGTCGGTGGTGAAGTAGGGGTTGCCCGTGCCGGCGGCGAAGATGACCACCCGTCCCTTCTCCAGGTGGCGGATGGCCCGCCGGCGGATATAGGGTTCGGCCACCGCCGTCACCGTGATCGCCGTCTGAACCCGGGTCACCACCCCCAGCTTCTCCAGCGCGTCCTGGAGAGCCAGGGCGTTGATGATCGTCGCCAGCATCCCGGCGTAGTGGGCCTGGGCCGGGTCCATGCCCTGGGCGGCGGCGGTCTGGCCGCGCCAGATGTTGCCCCCGCCGACCACCACCCCCAGCTGGACGCCGTGGTGGACCGCCACGCAGCGGACCTGGGCGGCGATCGAGTTGAGGGTGGCCAGGTCGATGCCGAAGGGCTGGTCGCCCATCAGCGCCTCCCCGCTGAGTTTAAGGACCACCCGGCGGTACTTCGGCGTGCCGGCGAGGCACTCCCAGGCCACGGTGGTGGTGGGAGCCGGGGCTGGCTGTGTGGTCTGGCCGCTCATGGTGCTACACACCCAGTTCGAACCGGGCGAAGCGGCGCACCTGAATGTTCTCGCCCAGTTTGGCGATGTACTGCTTGATCAGCTGCTCGACCGTGATCGTCGGCTGCTTGATGAACGGCTGAGCCAGGAGCGCCACCTCGCTGGGATCTTCATCGGGCTGGGCCTCCTCGGGCCGGATGTACTTGGGATTCGTCGCCGCCACCTGCATCGCCAGGTCGTGGACCAGCGTGCGGAAGTCGTCGGTGCGGGCGACGAAGTCGGTCTCGCAGTTGACCTCGATGAGGGCCCCGATGCGTCCACCGGCGTGGATGTAGGCGTCGATGATGCCCTGGAGCGTGACCCGGTGGATCTTCTTTTCGGCCCGCGCATAGCCCTGCTGGCGGAGGATCTCCTCGGCCCGGGCCATATCGCCCCCGGCCTCGACGAGCGCCCGCTTGCAGTCCATAATGCCGGCGCCCGTTTTCTCCCGCAGTTCCTTGACCAGCGTCGCCGGGATCTCCAAGCGTCCCTCCTAGACTCGTTCCTCTTCTTCGATGTACTCTTCGTCGTCGACGAAGGCGAACTCCTCCAGCGCGGCCTCCTCGCCCTCCTTGGTGGCGGCCGCTTCGGCGGCGGCGGCCTCTTCGGCGGCGGCCGCCTCCGCCGCCTGCCGCAGCTGCAGGCCTTCCAGGACGGCGTCGGCGATCTTGCTGCAGAGGAGTTTCACGGCGCGGATGGCGTCGTCGTTGGCCGGGATCGGGTAGTCGATCTCCTCGGGATTGCAGTTGGTATCCACCAGGGCGATGATGGGGATCTCCAGCCGACGCGCCTCACGGACCGCGATGTACTCCTTATGCGGGTCGACGATAAAGACGGCGTCGGGCAGCCGATTCATCGTCTTAATACCGCCGAGCAGCCGCTCCAGCCGCTCCAGTTCCTCCATCAGCTTGGCCGCCTCTTTCTTGGGCAGGCGCTCCAGTTCGCCGCTGTCGCGCAGCTGCTCGAGTTCGCGCAGCCGTCGCAGGCGAGACTGGATCGTCCGGAAGTTGGTCAGGAGGCCGCCGAGCCAGCGCTGGTTGACATAGGGCATGCCGCAGCGCTTGGCCTCGGTCTCGATCGCCTCCTGCGCCTGCTTTTTGGTGCCGACGAAGAGGACGATGCCGCCTTTCGCCACCAGGTCACGGACGAAGGCGTAGGCCTCGGTCAGTTTGGCGACCGTCTGCTGGAGGTCGATGATATGGATGCCGTTGCGTTCGGTGAAGATATAGGGTTTCATCCGGGGGTCCCAGCGGCGGGTCTGGTGGCCGAAGTGGACCCCGGCTTCCAGAAGGGCCTTCATGGAAACGATATTCGCCACAGTGCCTCCAATCGTCGTGTTCACCGCGCCCCGGACCGTCGCCGGGGCGTCGCTTCCGCCCCCTTCATCCTGGCGGGGACCCACGGCGGCCCGGCCGGGGCACGGCCCGCGCAGTCCAGGGGCGTGCAGTCTTTGGGGACGTCTGTACGACGCACACCATAGTGGACTATAGCACAGCGCGGGGACCGAAAGCAACCGCTGGTCAGCAGACCGGGCGAGCGCCAGGGCGGTCTCCACTGGCTGGCGCAGAGAGTCTGCGGGGCGCGCCTGGGAAGTCCGGGCTGCCGGGACTCCGATCGGGTCCTGTCTGGACGGTCGGGCGTAGAGACTGTAAAGGCCGGCCCGGGCTGCCGGGGCTCGCATCGGACCGGGCGCCGACCGGCTGCGGGGCGGGACGGGCACCGTCTGGTCAGGCTCCTTCCCGGTGTTCCGGAGGGCCTGGCCGGCCGCGCGATGGAACCGGTGCGATGCTGGACGCTGGCCTTGGCCAGCGCCCTGCACCAGCCTCCGGCGAAGGCTAAAAGGCCCTGGCCTTCCCGACCAGGGCCAGGCGCAGGGCCGCTCTGAATACCAGCCGTGGCCGCTCACGAAGAGCCTGTCCCGGCGTGCGAACGAGACCGCCAGCGGGCCTTGGCGGGCAGCCCGCGCGCCTGAGCCTGTTCCCGCGTGCAGGGGATAGCGGGGAGACCCTGTCGGGACGACGACCCGGCGATACCTGTTCCCTCACCGGCGCGCGATCAGAACGCACGGTCTGGCGGCGGTGCCGACCGGTCTCACCTGGCCTCCGTGGGTGAAGAATAAGGGGCGGTCTTTCTCCTGCTCTCGACCGCGCGGCCCGGGGCGCTACCCGGGGGCCGCACAGTATAAACAAAGAGCCTGGCGGTGGATGGGCACCTGGGGCGTGGTCAGGACCAGGATGGCGACCCTGACGCTCCTCCGTCTAGCAGAGCCGGCCTCCCCTGTCCAGCCTGCCCTTCCCACACGCTTCCCACACCTCTTTCCACACCGTCCCACACGCCTGAGCGCCCACCGGATCAGGCGCCGTCCGGCGCCCACACAAAAACGGCCCGGTCGCACCGGGCCGGGTCGGGAGCGGGATAGGGGATTCGAACCCCCGCGCCGTGCTTGGGAAGCACGTATGCTGCCACTACATCAATCCCGCGCTACTCTATTTAATACCGAAGAGCCCCCCACCTTGTCAAGGGGCTCAAAAAGCCGCACCAGATGGTGGGACCGCTCCCCTGGTCCCGGCCCACCCGGCGGCCCGGGGCCGCCGGCCGGACCAGCCCCTATTGACACGTTGGCGAGGTGGGCCTATGATGCTTGGCAAAAGCATCGGCAGAGGGGGGAGGGCACAGATGGCAGGTATCTCGCGGCGCCAGTTTGTTCGAACGCTGGTGGGCACGGTCGCGGTGGGTCTGTACGGTGGGCTTCTGGCGGCCTGCGCTCCTGGGCAGCAGCCCTCGGCCGCTCAGCAGACGCCCAAGCCGGCGGAGGCCGCTCCCACCCCCAAGACCAAAGGGGTCGAGGCGATCCCGCCGACGCCCGTCAAGGTGGAGGTCAAGCCGGGGCAGACGCTCATCGAGTACTGGCATAACATGGGGGTCGGCCTCAGCCTGGATGTGCACATGAAGCAGATCCAGATGTTTGAGGAGAAGTTCCCCCAGTACAAGGTGAACCCGGTCTATGTGCCCACCCAGGCCGGCACGCAGTTGTCGGATAAACTGCTGGCGGCGGTGACAGGCGGAAACCCGCCGGATGCGGCCCGCTTCGACCGGTTCCTGGTGACCTCGTGGGCCGCCCGTGGCTTCCTGGAGGAACTGACTGATTACGCCAAACGCGACGGGGTCACCGAGGATAAATTCATCAAAGAGGGCTGGCTGGAGGCCACCTGGAAGGGCAAGGTCTACGCCGTCCCCTTCGATACCGACCTGCGCGCCCTCTACTACAACAAAAAGCACATGGAAGAGGCCGGCCTGGACCCCAATAAGCCCCCGCGCACCATCGAAGAGCTCGACATGATGGCGGAGAAGTGCACCAAGAAGGAGGGGGCCAAGTATACCCGTCTGGGCTTCATCCCCTGGTTCAAGCAGGGACATATTTACACCTGGGGCTGGGTCTTCGGCGGTGAGTTCTACGACCGGCAGGCCAATAAGTTCACCGCCTCGCATCCGCGCATCGTCAAGGCCCTGGAATGGATGGTCTCCTACGCCAAAAAGTACCAGATCGACGCCATCGATTCGTTTGCCCAGGCCTTCGGTCCCAATGAGAACGACCCCTTCATCGCCGGCCTGGTGACGTTCGTCTCCGACGGCGACTGGATGGTGGCCAACAACCTGAAGTACCGCAAACCCGAGGAGAAGGACATCTGGGACGTGGTGCCCTACCCGCAGGGGCCCGATAACGCTCCCTATCCGGTGACCTGGGGCGGCGGCTGGTCGACGGTCCTGCCCAAAGGCGCCAAGCAGAAGGAGCCCGGCTGGGCGCTGGCCAAGTTCCTGGGCACCGACGTCGCCCATATCTACGCCATCGAGACGACGCACATTCCGGTCTACCTGCCCGCCTACGACGAGCTGGAGAAGAACAAAGAGAAGTTCGACCCGCGCTGGATCAAGTTCTGGCCGCTGCGCAGCAACGCCCGCTTCCGCCCCAATATTCCGGCTGGCCAGGAGGCCTGGAGCGAACTCAGCAAAGCCCGCGACCTGGCCATCCACTTCAAGGGCGAGCCGGCGGCGCTGCTGAAACAGGTGGATGAGGTCGTTAACCGCGAACTGGCCAAGTACCAGTAGTCAAAGGACAAGCCGGCGCCAGGGGAAAGCGCCCGGGCGCCGGCCGGGAGAGGCACCATGGCGGCTGTGACCCCGGCACCGCACCGGCGAGGACCTCTCTGGCTGCGTCAGCTGGGGCTCGGTCTGGCCTTTGTCAGCCCCTGGCTGGTGGGTCTTCTGGCCTTCCGGGCCTATCCGATCGCGGCCTCGTTCTGGTACTCCCTCCACGAGTTCCGGGGCCTGGGCCAGATGCGCTTCGTCGGTCTGGAGAACTACTGGTGGATGCTGACCAAAGACCTGGACTTCTGGACCGGCGTCTCCAATACGCTTGTCTACACCCTGATGGCGGTCCCCACCGGTATCATCGCCGCTCTCACGGTTGCGATTGCTTTGAACGTCCGCCTGCGCGGTCAACCGATCTACCGCACCATCTATTTCCTGCCAGTTCTGGTCCCGGATGTGGCGCTCTCCATCGTCTGGCTGCAGATGTTCAACCCCCAGTATGGGCTGGTCAACACTATTATCGAAGGGCTGGCCAAACTGGTCGGGCTGGACATTGTCGGACCGGGCTGGCTGGCCAGCGAGGTCTGGGCCAAGCCGACGCTGGTCCTGATGCACCTGTGGCTCATCGGCCACCCCATTGTGATCTATCTGGCCGCGCTGCAGGATGTGCCGCAGGAGCTGCTGGATGCAGCGGCGGTGGACGGCGCCAACTGGCTTCGCCGGACTCTGCACATCACTATCCCGATGATTACCCCGGCCATCTTCTTTCAGTTGATCACCAGCCTCATCGGCGCGATGCAGATCTTCTCCCAACCCTGGGTGATCACCGGGGGAACCGGTCAACCTGCCCAGTCCCTCCTCTTCTACTCCATGGTCCTCTACCGTAAGGGCTTCCAGGAGTTCAACATGGGACTGGGCACGGCCATGGCCTGGATGCTCTTCATCGCGATCAGCCTCTTTACCTACCTTCTTTTCAAATCGTCGGCCCGCTGGGTCTACTACGGCGGAGCCGAGGAACGGCGATAGGGGGCGGAGGATGCAGGTCGGAACGCTCCGGCAGACGCTGGCTGCCCGCTGGCTCTCCCGGCCGGTGGTGGAACAGATCGGTCGGTTGGGACTCCACGTGTTGCTCCTGGGTTTGGGGATCACCTTCCTTTTGCCGTTCTGGTGGATGGTGGCGACCTCGCTCAAGCCCAACTATGCGATGTTCCGGATCCCGCCGCTCCTCGTCCCCTTCCAGGACCCCTCAACCTGGGACCGCCTGGTCTGGGAGAACTACCCGAATAGCTTCACCTTCACCAAGCCGCCTTTTACCATCTTCATCCGTAACACTCTGATCATCGCCACTCTCTCCACTATCGGGGCCCTGCTCTCCAATCCACTGGTCGCCTACGGCTTCGCCCGCCTGCGCTGGCCGGGCCGTGACCTCCTTTTCGCTGTCACCCTCTCGACGATCTTTCTGCCTTTTATCGCCACCCTCATTCCCCTCTTCCTGGTCTTCCGAACGCTCGGCTGGGTCGGCACCTGGTGGCCGCTGATCGTCCCCCATTTCTTCGGCGCCCCCTTCTATATCTTCCTGCTCCGTCAGTTCTTTCTGACTATTCCCACCGAACTCTCTGATGCCGCCCGGATCGATGGCGCTGGCGAGTTCCAGATCTTCACCCAGATCATCCTGCCACTGGCTAAACCGGCCCTGGCGACCGTGGCGCTCTTCGAGTTCATGGCCGCCTACCGCGACTTCCTCGGACCATTGCTGTACCTGAATAAAGAAGAGGTCTATACGATCTCGCTTGGGCTGCAGAAATTCCGTATGGAGTACGACACCGAATGGGGACTCATGATGGCGATGTCGGTCATCGTGACCGTCCCCATTATCCTGCTCTTCTTCTTCGCCCAGCGGACCTTTATTCAGGGCATCACCCTGACCGGTCTGAAGGGCTGACCGGAGACGATTCGGTGAGCGCCGTCGCTCTGAACGACCGACTGTCTCAGAACCGGCCAGATTGACCGACAACCAGAAGCCAGCCGGCGATCCGCTGGCCGGCCAGCCCCAGCGCCAGCACCAGGCCGACCGGTCCCACCAGACCCAGGTAATCGGGGAGCGCCACCGACCGCTGCGGAGGCCGGAGCCCACCCTGAAAAAGCGGCCAGCTCAGCCGCGCGATCCCCAGACCCTCGAGCGCCAGCACGGCGGCCCAGGCCCCGGGCCATGGCAGGTCCGACCCGCGGCCCACGACCCAGACCGCCAGGCCGCTGGCCGGCGGCAGCCCCACCAGGGCCAGCCCCAGGATGCCCCAGACGATCCCCAGCCCGGGCGCCCGGAGCGCCAGGCCGCGCAGAGGGGCGCTCTCAGACGGCCCGACCATCGGCACAGCCAGCCCCAGGGTCAGAAAGCCCCCGGCGCTGGCGCCGCTCCAGGTCACCAGCCAGATCGTGGTCTCCGGCCGGGCGACGGCCTCCAGGCTGCCGGCGGCGGTCAGGGCGACCAGCTGCCCGATGGTGAGCGCGGTCAGGCAGGCCCGCGGCGTCGCCCGAACCAGCGCCAGCCCGGCCAGGCCGATGGCCAGCGCCAGGGTGAGGAGCAGGAGGCGCTCCCGGTCCTCGCGGGAGGCCAGTCCCAGAATGTTCAATCGAAGAGAGGGGTAAAGCAGCAGCACCAGACCGCCGCCGCTGGCCGCCAGCGCCCGTCCCACATCCGGTCCGTGCCGCGGACCGGGGATCGTCTCCGCGAGCAGACTCAGGATCTTGAGCGTCCCGCCCAGCAGGACGCCCAGGGCCAGAAGAACGGCCCGGTCGGCGGCCAGGGGGACGATCTGCAGCGTCTGCCCTTCGATGGCCCGGCCGGTCAGGGCCAGAAGAAAGAGGAACGAGCCGGCCGCGCTCATGGGGGTGTAGGGAGGGTGATCGTCGTCCTCGGCCAGACGCCGCAGCCCCCAGAGGAAGAGGGCGGTTGTCTCCCAGGCGATGAACAGAAGCGGCAGGAGGGTGACGCTCACCGTCGCCAGGGTGGCCGCCAGGAAGGCCAGCAGGCAGGCCAGATGGTGAAACGGCGAGCGGCTGGCCAGGGCTGCCGGGAGAAGCAGCGCGGTCAGGACCAGGCTCAGCAAAAAAATCTGACTGCTGAGAGCGTCGAGCGCCAGGGGGTCGGCCGCCGGCGAGGCCACGGTTTTTCCCAGGGGCCGCTGACGCCCACAGTCGATGGGCGGGCCCCCTGGCCGTGGTGCACAACCCGTGCCTGGTGGCCCCGCTCAGGGGCGCGGGGCACCAGTCAGCTGGAGGTACTCCTCGGGCTCCAGGAAGGTGCCGCCGGTGATCTCACGGTGCTTCTCGCGGCGGGCGGCGGTGTAGGTGATGGTCAGGTGGATGCGGCGGAAGCACTTGGTGCAGATCACGTCTTTGTTGAGGACGTAGCCCGAGACCCCGTCGCCCGGCCCCTCATACTCCTCGGCCAGTTCGGTGGTCTTGCTCACCCGCACCCGCAGCGGGGTGCGGCACTTCCCGCACAGGAGGTAGTAGTAGAAGGCCCGATCGTCCTGCTCCGCCCCCGTCCGGGCCGATCCGCCCAGGAGGGCGCGGACCCGTTCCCAGAGGGACGCCATTGGCCACCTCCCCTTGACCGTCACACCCGCAGCGCCGGCACGAGATAGCGGTAGAGGGCCAGGAGGTCCAGCGCCCCGAGCCCGAGGAAGAGCCCGGCGAAGAGCACCGGGACGTGGCGCGGGTTGAGGACCTCGCGCAGCCCCAGGCAGAAGCCGACCGCGATCGCCACCAGCGCTGGGAAGAGATACCGCCCCTGCGGCTGAAGGTATACAAGATTATACGCGACCGCGCCGCCGGCTACCAGGGCCAGGGTCAGCCCCAGCAGTCCCAGCGCTCCCCGTTCGCTGGACCCCAGCCGCGCCTCACCCCGCGCCAGCCGCCAGAGCCAGAGGAGAAGCCCCCCGCCGGCCACCGCCGAGAGGGCCGCCAGGGCCCAGTAGAACCGCTCGTCGATCAGCACCCCCATCCAGCCGAACTGGGCCCAGAAGCTCTTGAAAGCGGTAAGCAGCATCGTCCGGGCCTTGGCCGCCGTCAGCGGCCCGGTCCGCGGCTGGTCGGCCACCACCTGGTCGTGGCGCTGAAGCCCCAGGGGGTCGGCTGGCCCGTAGACGGCGATGTTCCGGACAAACCACCAGCCGGCGACGACCAGGGCGGCCAGGAGCACGAGCAGGAGCCCCTGCCCGACGACGCGCCCCGGCGCCTTCTGGCGCCGGCCGATCACCCAGACCGTCAGCAGGCTGACGGCCAGAGCCGGGAGATAGAGCGTCGCCTTGGTCAGCAGCGCCAGACCCAGGAGCGCTCCCAGGCGCAGGAAGGTGCGTGGGAGGGTCGTCGGCCGCCGCCACTGGCGCAGGGCGTACCAGAGCAGGGCCAGCAGAACGCCTTCGGCCAGAAGGTCGTTGCTGATACTGGCTCCGATGGCGATGTGCATCGGCACCGTGGCCATGAAGGCCGGGACCAGGAGCGCCAGCTCACGGTCCTGGGGGAAGTTCTCCCGCACCAGCTGGTGGGCCAGGAGCAGCACGCCGGCCCCGATGACCACCGACAGCAGACGCAGAGCGACCACCTGGCGGTCCAGCGGCCAGCTGGCCGTCAGGCGGAAGAGCGGCGCGGCCAGGAGATAGTACAGGGGGGGCTGGTGGGATTCGTAGCGCAGGGAGTCGACCGGCAGGTCGGGCGGAAAGCGGCGGGCCTTGAGGGTGTCGAGATAGGGGCCGTCCCAGTCGCCCGGCTGCAGAACCGGGAGCTGGCCGGTGAGGGCGATCTCTTTGATGTAGTTGTAGTGGGCGGGCTCGTCCGGCGCCTGCCAGCGGGGGGTATGGACCGCGTAGAGCGTCCCCAGCCCCAGATAGGCGCCGACGATGAGGGCGAGCAGAGCGGTCTGGCCGGTCATCAGCGGTAGCACCCGTGCAGGTCGTTCCAGCGCACCCGCAGGGCGTCGCGCAGCAGACGGAAGGCGTCGCGCAAGGGACGGACCTTGCTCCCCGGCACGTAGTACCAGTCCACCGGGATCTCTTTAATCGGGTAGCCGCGCTTGCGGGCCAGGTACAGGATCTCCACATCGAAGCCGGTGACCATCGGGCCGCGCACGGTGGCGGGCGTGGCGTAGAGGCGCATGCGCTGGAAGAGATCGCGGGCCACTTCGCGCCGGAACATCTTGAAGCCGCACTGGGTGTCCTGGATCCCCCCCAGAACCATCAGCCGGACCAGGTAGTTGAAGACCCGGCCCATCAGATGACGGTGCGGCGGCTCGCCGAAGCGCCGGGCGCCGGGGGCCTCGCGTGAGCCGATGGCGATGGGAAAGCCGTCGCGGGTGGCCACCAGGAACTTGGGGAGTTCGGTGATGGGCATGGCCAGGTCGGCATCGCACATAAAGACGAACTGCCCGGCGGCGGCCAGAACGCCGGTGCGCACGGCGTAGCCCTTGCCGCAGTGAGGGTTGCGGATGAGCCGGAGATGCGGCAGTTCCCCCTGGAGCGCCTCGACCACCCCGGCGGTGTTATCCTCGGAGCCATCGTCCACCACGATGACCTCCCAGGTATAGGGCTGCGTGGCCAGGAAGCGCGCGATCTGCCGCAGGGTCTCGGGGAGACGCGTCTCTTCGTTGTAGGCGGGCACGACGATGCTCAGATAGGGCGCTGATTCCGCCATCGCTGACCCCAGGTCTCCGGCCTGATCATACAGACGAACCACCGGCCGGATCAACTGCCCGGCGCCTGGGCCAGCAACGCCTCGAGCGCCGCCACCGGCACGCGCCGGCGGGCCTGAACCGCCGGGCGCTTGCGCAGCATCCGGGGCAGCCCCCGCAGGCCGTCGATCTGCCCCCGCAACCGGGCCCGGGCGGCTGGCTCGCGAACGTGCCAGAGAGCCTCCAGCGCCAGACGGACCTGAGCGCCGACGATGCGCCACCAGTGCCGGCGGATGATCTCGCCCGGCAGGCTCTTGGCGATGACCCACAGGAAGTTGCGGCCGCAGTAGTAGCTGGCAGCCGGACCGCCACCGGTCGCGCTCAGCCGGTGGTAGACACGGGCGGTCGGGACGTAGAGGCAGCGGTAGCCGGCCAGCTGGGCCCGCAGGTTGAAGTCGACATCCTCACAATAGGCCTCGAAGTCCTCGTCGAAGAGGCCGATATCCTCGAAGAGGGCCCGGCGGTAGGCGGCCGCCCCGGCGCAGGCCCCGAAGACGTACTCCGGCCGGTCGTAGCGCCCGTCGTCCTTCTGCCAGACGCCCCGGTTGCCGGGCAGCCCGGCCAGGGTGTAATAGTCGCCGGCGGTGTGCAGAATGTCGCGCCGGTCGTAGAGCAGGATCTTCGAGGCGCAGAGCCCCACCTCGGGGTGCTCGGCCAGGGCGCGACATAACTCGGCCAGCCAGGCCGGCTCGGGCTCGGTGTCGTTGTTGAGCAGGGCCACCACCTCGCCCGTGGTGGCCCGGATGCCGGCGTTGACCGCGCCGCAGAAGCGCCGGTTCTCGGGGAGGGCGATGACCCGCACCTCCGGGAAGTGCCGCCGCACCAGGTCCACTGACCCGTCGGTCGAGCCGTTATCCACCACCACGACCTCGAACGCGGGATAGGTCTGCCGGCGCAGGGCCGCCAGGCAGACGGCCAGCAGGTGCCAGCCGTTGTAGTTGGGGATGATCACCGAAGCGAACACAGGTACTCCGCCAGAGCGTCTGGCCAGGGTCGGAGCCGGATGCCGAGTTCGGCCGCGCAGAAGTTCTGCAGCGCCGAGAAGGCCGGCCGGCGGGCCGGGAGCGGCGACCGGGCCTGGAACTCGGCGGTCGTGATCGGACGGATGGTGGCCGCCAGACCGGCCAGCCGCACCACCGCGCCGGCCAGGTCGTAGCGCGAGCAGTAGCCCTCGTTGACCAGATGGTAGACCCCGTAGAAGGGCTGTTCGATGAGCCGGGCGATGGCCCGGGCCAGATCCGGCGCGTAGGTGGGGGTGCTGACCTCGTCGGTCACCACCTCCAGGACCTCACGCTCCCGGGCCAGCCGGAGGATGGTGTTGACGAAACTGCGCCGGTCCGGGGCGCCGTAGACCCAGGCGGTGCGGACGATGTAATGGCGGGGGACCATGGCCATGACCGCCTGCTCGCCGGCCAGTTTCGAGGCGCCGTAGACATTGATCGGGTTCGGCCGGGCGAACTCGTGGTAGGGGGTCTGGGCCTGGCCGTCGAAGACGTAGTCGGTGCTGAGATAGACGAGGGCCGCGCCGACCTCCTGGCAGGCGGCGGCGACGTGGCGTGTGCCCAGGGCGTTGACGCGGTAGGCCAGGGCGGGGTCGCGTTCGCAGCCGTCCACGTCGGTGTGGGCGGCGGCGTGGATGACGATGTCCGGGCGAGCGGCCAGGATCGCGGCCCGCACGCGCGCGCCGTCGGTCAGGTCGAAGGCCGGCCGGTCGCCGGTGATGACCGTCTGGTGCTGGAGCGCGGTCTGCAGGGCTCGGCCGAGTTGTCCGCGTGCGCCGGTGAGAAAGACCCGCATTGCGCCCAGGATTCTACCAACCCACGGCGCCGGCGGCAAGGTCGCTACCATCGGGCTCTGGCCGGTGGTAGAATAGGCGGCCGGGACCGCACGTCTGACAGAGGGAGAGAGATGGCAGAGAGCACGGCCCCGGTCGCCCTCGTCTGCTTCGCCCACCCCGACGACGCCGAGTTCATGTGCGCCGGCACGGTCGCCCGCTGGGCCCGCGAGGGGGTCCGTGTCGTCTACGTGGTCCTGACCGATGGGAGCAAGGGGACCGATGATCCGGCCATCAGCCCGGCGGCTCTGGTGGCCCAACGGGTCCAGGAGCAGCGCGAGGCGGCGCGTCTGCTGGGGGTGGCCGAGGTGCTCTTTCTGGGCTACGAGGACGGTCGGCTGCAGGACACGGAGGAGGTCCGGCGGGCGCTGACGCGGCTCATCCGCCAGTACCGGCCGGAGCGGGTGATCGCGCCGGATCCGACGGCCCGCTGGTTCGGCCAGCACTATATCAACCACCCCGACCATGTCGCCGCCGGGAACGCCACCCTGGCCGCCGTCTCGCTCTACGCCCGCAACCGCCTGAGCTTTCCCGGCTTGCTGGCGGAGGGGCTGGAGCCGCACAAGGTCCGCGAGCTCTACCTGGCGGCCACCACCGCTCCCGACCGCTGGGTCGATATCACCGACACGCTGGACCTCAAGATCGCCGCGCTGCGGGCGCACCGGAGCCAGCTGGGTGACTGGGACCCGGCCGACGAGGTCCGCCGCTGGGCGGCCGAGGAGGGGCGCCGTGGTGGCGTGCCCTACGCCGAGGCCTTCAAGTACTTCGCGCTGGACTGACGCGCCGCGCTCCAGAGGGAGGAACGAGGGATGCCGACGACGGCCATCGTCCACGCGACGGTCTACACCCCCGTCGAGGTCATCCGCGACGGGGCGGTGGTCTTCGACGAGTGGGTGCGGTACGTGGGACCGACGGCCCAGGTCGATCTGCGGGGCGTCGACCGGGTCATCGAGGCCGAGGGGCGACCGGTCAGTCCGGGCCTCATCGATCTGCAGGTGAACGGCGCCGGGGGGGACGACGTGATGAGCGCCGACCCCGCAGCCCTGCGCCGGCTGGCGGGCTACCTGCCGCGAGCCGGCTGCACCGCCTTTCTGCCCACCGTGGTCACCGCCACCCGGGAGCGCATGGTGGCGGCGCTGGAGGCCATCGCCCAGGTGCGGGCCGAGGGGCCTGATGGCGCGCGCCTGCTGGGCGCCCACGTCGAGGGCCCCTACCTCAGCCCGGTCCGCCACGGCGCCCACGACCCGGCCCTTATCCGGCCGTTCGACGCCGAGGAGTGGAGCCTCTTTCAGCAGGCTGCCGGGGGGACGATCCGGCTCGTGACCCTGGCGCCCGAGGTGCCGGAGAACCTGGCCGCCATCCCGCGGCTCCGCGAGGCCGGGGTGGTGGTCAGTCTGGGCCACACCGACGCCACCTACGACCAGGTCGTCGCCGCCATCCAGGCCGGAGCGACCATGGCCACCCACGTCTACAACGCGATGCGTGGCCTGCACCAGCGCGAGCCCGGCGCCCTGGGGGCGGCCCTTGACCGGCCAGAGCTGATAGCTGGGCTCATCGCCGATGGCGTCCATGTCCATCCGGCGGCGGTCCGTCTGCTCCTGCGGGCCAAGGGGGTGGGGCGGGTCGTCTGTGTCTCCGATGCCGCCCGGGTGGCCGGGCTGCCGCCGGGCACGTACGCCTGGGAGGGACGCCAGGTGGTCTTCGACGGCCGCGCCCCCCGTCTGGCCGATGGCACGCTGGCCGGGAGCGGGACGCTTCTCGACCAGATGCTGCGCAATCTGCTGGCCTTCGGCGACCTGACCCCGCAGTCGGCGCTCTGGACCATGACCCTGACGCCGGCCCGGGCGCTCGGCCAGGGGTCGAGCCTGGGGCTGCTGGCGGGGGGACGGGCCGCCGACCTGGTCCTCTGGGAGGGCGACTGGACGGTCCGCCAGACCTTCGTCGCCGGCCGCGCGGTCTACGAGCGGGGCGCGGTTTGACAGTCGGCCGGCCCTGGCGCTAAAGTGAGGCTGTGCATGTTCTTAGGGGGGTACCGCCTGTGGAAGAGCAGACGCGCAAACTCATTATCATCGGCTCCGGCCCGGCTGGCCTGACGGCGGCGATCTACGCCGCCCGGGCCGACCTCCAGCCCCTGGTCATCGCCGGGCGCATGGCCGGGGGGCAGTTGATGCTCACCAGCGAGGTCGAGAACTTCCCCGGCTTCCCCGACGGTATCCTGGGCCCGGAGTTGATGGACCGGATGCGGCGGCAGGCCGCCCGTTTCGGGGCCGAGTTCCTCGACGAAGACGTCACCAGCGTGGACTTCCTGGTTCACCCCTTCCGGGTCTGCGTTGAAGACCGCGAGTTCCGGGCCCTGGCGGTGATTGTGGCCAGCGGCGCCTCGGCCCGCTGGCTGGGCCTGCCCTCCGAGCAGCGGCTGATCGGCCGGGGGGTCTCCAGCTGCGCCACCTGCGACGGCTTCTTCTTCCGGGGCAAAGAGGTCTGTGTGGTCGGCGGGGGCGATACAGCGATGGAGGAGGCCCTCTTCCTGACCAAGTTCGCCACCAAAGTCACGGTGATCCACCGCCGGCACGAGCTGCGGGCCAGCAAGATCCTGCAGGAGCGGGCTTTCCGCAACCCCAAGATCGCGTTCGTCTGGGACTCGGTGGTCACCGAGATCCTGGGGACCGATCATGTCGAGGGGGTGCGGATCCGCAACGTCAAGACCGGGGCCGAGAGCGAGCTGCGCTGCGACGGGGTGTTCATCGCCATCGGCTACACCCCCAACACCAGCCTGTTCGCCGGCCAGCTGGAGCTGGACGAGCGCGGCTACATCAAGGTCTATGACGAGACCCGGACCAGCATTCCGGGGGTCTTCGCCGCCGGGGATGTGGCCGATTACCGCTATCGCCAGGCGATCACGGCGGCCGGCTCGGGCTGCAAGGCGGCGATGGACGCCGAGGTCTTCCTCGAAGGAGTCTCATGAGCCAGCCGACCGCGACCCGGTTGCTCTACCAGACCGACGCCTACTGTCAGGTCTTTGCGGCCACGGTCCTCATGGTTCAGGGCCAGGCGGTCGCTCTGGACCAGACGGCCTTCTACCCCGGCGGCGGGGGTCAGCCGCCGGACCAGGGGCATCTTGTCGCCGGGGAGCGGCGCTGGCCGGTGCGGCGCCTCTGGCGCGAGGGGGCGGTGGTCTGGCACGAGGTCGAGGGGGATCCCCCGGCGCCGGGTGACCAGGTGACCGGGGTCCTCGACTGGAGGCGGCGCTACGCGCTGATGCGCACCCACACGGCCCTGCACGTGCTCTGCGGCGTCATCTGGCGTGACTACCGCGTCCATGTCACCGGCGGGAACATGGAGCCGCTCCGGGGGCGGCTCGACTTCGAGTTCGAGACGCTGACCGCCGACCGGGTCCGCGCCATTGAAGAGGCGGTGAACGCCGAGATCGCGGCCGCCCGGCCGGTGCGGGTGTTCTTTCTGCCGCGGGCCGAGGCCGACCGTCACCCGGATCTCATCCGCACGAAGATCAATCTTCTGCCGCCGGACATCGCCGAGGTGCGGGTGGTGGAGATCGTCGGCCTTGATCTGCAGGCCGATGGGGGGACGCATGTGGCCAACACCCGCGAGGTGGGACGCGTTCGGGTGGTGGACTATCTGAGCAAGGGGCGGAGCAACAAGCGGATCGTCGTCGCCGTTGAGGACTGAGCGGCGGTGGACCGCACACGGGAATCCCCAACCGAAAGGAGCACGGATGCGACTCGTCCAGTTCTGGCTGCCGGACCAGGGGCGGCGGCTGGGGCGCATTGAGGATGATCTGGTCGTCGATCTCAGCCGGGTGACCGGGCTGACCTCGATGGTCGCGGCCATTGTGCGGGCCCGTCTGCAGGACCAGACCCTGGAGGATCTCCTGCAGGGGGTGGCGGGCCCGGTCTATCGCCTGAGCGATCTGGACCGGCCGCCCGATCCCCGGCAGCCGCATCTGCTCATCCCCATCGAACCGCCGGAGGTCTGGGGCTGCGGCGTCACCTACCGGCGGAGCGCCGAGTTCCGCGACGAGGAGACCCAGGCGTCGTCCGGGCGCGGCCTCTACGACTACGTCTACAGCGCTCCCCGGCCGGAGATCTTCTTCAAGGCCACCGCCTCCCGCTGCGTCGGGCCGTACCAGCCGATCGGGGTGCGCTCGGACTCGACCTTCACCGCGCCCGAGCCGGAGCTGGCGTTGGTGCTGGACAAGACGGGGCGTATCCTGGCCTACACGCTGGCCAACGATGTGTCCGCCTGGGACATCGAGCGCGAGAACCCGCTCTACCTGCCGCAGAGCAAGATCTTCGCCGGCTGCTGCGCCCTCGGGCCGGCGCTGGCCACCCCGACCAGCGTCCCGGAGCCGTTGAATCTCACCCTCTCCTGTCGGATCATTCGCGGGGGGCAGGTGCTCTTCCAGGGCGAGGTCAACACCGGCCGTATCGGCCGGACGTTCGCCGAGCTCATTGAGTATCTCAGGCGCGACAACCCGATCCCGGACGGCACCGTCCTCTGCACCGGCACCGGGATCGTGGTCACCCGCGAGCACGCCCTCGAGCCGGGCGACATCGTCGAGATCACGGTGCCCGCGATCGGGACGCTGCGCAACCCGGTCCAGCGGCTGGCCGGGGTCGTCGATCCTTAGCGAAGCCGAGGGGCGGCTTGCCACTGGGGGTGCGTCTGTGGTCAGTTCGCTCTTTGTGGTCATCACCGCGCTCTTTGTCACCACCCTTCTCACCGCCAATATTATCGCCGTCAAGGTGGTGGACCTTTTCGGTCTGGTTCTGCCGGCCGGCATCGTGATCTTCCCTTTGAGTTACATCTTCGGCGATATCCTGACCGAGGTCTACGGCTACCGGCAGGCCCGGCGGGTCATCTGGCTGGGCTTTTTCTGCAATCTGGTGCTGGTCGCCGGGGTGCTGGCCGGGCAGCTGCTCCCTCCGGCCTCGTTCTGGGAGGGCCAGGCCGCCTACGAGCGGATTCTGGGCTACAGTCCGCGTCTGCTGGTCGCCTCGTTTCTGGCCTATCTGGCCGGTGAATTCGCCAACTCCTACGTCCTGGCGCGCCTCAAAGTCCTGACCAGAGGGCGTTTCCTCTGGACGCGGACCATTGGCTCGACGCTGGTTGGTCAGGGGCTGGACTCGCTGGTCTTCATCACCGTCGCCTTCCTCGGGACGCCCGGCATGGCGCTGGCGCCGGTCATTCTCACCCAGTGGGCGGCCAAGTGCCTCTACGAGGCCCTGGCCACGCCGTTCACCTACCTGGTGGTCAACTGGCTCAAGCGCGTCGAGGGGCTCGACGCCTTCGACGTGGGGATCGATTTCAACCCACTGGCCATCAGCCGCTAGCACTCCTGTCTGGCTCTTCCCGTGCCCCTGGGCGCGGGGTTCCCTTAAGCCTCACGGTCACAGGCGGGGCGAGGTCTCGGCCCTCGGATCGCGAGGAGAACATCCGCCGGGCCGACCGCACGGCCGGCGTGGAAGTCGGGCTGGTGCGGGAGAAGAACCGGGTCCGGAGAGGGCTCAGCGCGCGATCCAAGGCGTGGGCCGGGCCTGGGACTCGATCGTCCGGGCTCGGGCGAAGCGGTCGATCAAGCGGTCCACGACCCCTGGTGACACCGGCCCGCTGGCGCCATGGCGCTGACCTCGCCGTCGATCAGGTCCACTCGATCGTCCAGCCGGAGGATCCCGGCCGCGCTCACCGCGTGGGAATCGGCAGTGAAACGGTGCCGCCATGCCGGAGCACCGTTTCCATCACCTCTGGTTAACAGTACCGGGGCCCGTCGGCATCGTCTGGCGGGCGGGCAGAGAGGAGGTGGGTGGCAGTAGAGCGGTGGAGAGGGCGGCCGCTGAGATGGTCAGCCGCCGGTCCGCGCGGCGGAGGCTGGGCAGGACGCGGGCTGGAGCCGCTGCCTGATAACCGCCTCAGGCGCATTAGGTGCATTCTTGACAGCAAGGGGCCTTCGCGGCCAGAAAGAGGGGTGGGCACACCTCAAAACGACCGCGGAGGCCCCAACTCTGATGCCCCCTTTCCGCACCGATGCCGACCGCCGAGGCAAAGGGGCGCTGCGGGGCAGCCAGCCCTTTGGGAATGCGACCAGCCCGCGTCTGGGAGAGACGGCCCCCGACTGTTCGGCCGTCTGTGTGGAGACGGGCGAGGGGGAGGAGCTGGAGCCAGAAGGGAGAACTGCACGGCGGCGACCTCGGCGGCCTCCGTGCGCCCGTGGCGGGCCAACCATCCAGAGCACGTGTTCGTGCTCTGGGACAACGGCCCGGCCCACCGCGGTGAGCCCAGGCGGAACCTTCTGGCCACGCCAGACGTGGCCCTGCCTCTGGTCTCCTGGCCCGGGTACAGCCCTGACGGCACTGCTGACGAGGCGATCCGGGACTGGGCGCGGGAGGAGGTCACGGGGAACGTCTGCCGGGGAACCAAGGCTCGGGGGGAGGAGAAGATGGGACAGTTCCTCGAACGTCTGGCTCGCCGCGCGGATGAGGTCAGGCGGCGCTGCCGCACCGTCCTGCAAGCCCAGGCTGATGCCCTCATTACGCCAGATGCCAGAGGTGACAGGCAGCCAACCCATGTATAGAGATCTCACCTTGGGGTGAGTTTAGATGGGGTACCGGCGGCCGTGTCCACCCCGGGGGTCAGGGCGTGCAGCCAGGACGGTCAGCACGCTCTGCTCCATGGCGCCACCTCCGCCCCGTCCTCAGCCGCAGAAGACCCCAAGCCCAGAAGACCGGAAAGCCCAGGACCAACCTCGCAATGGGGAGAGTGCTTGGCCCTTGCTGGCGGCCCGGGCCCTCCGGTGCCGGCGCGCTCTTCTGGTCCTGTGTCTCTCAGTCCGGGGCGCGGAACGGTCCGCTCACTGGCCTGCCGGCCCCTGCGCTCGCACTGTCTCTAAACGGGACCAGAAGTCCGGCGGGATCGGCTCGGTCAGGGCGGCGACATTCTCCCTAACCTGCTCCGGCGTATCGGCTCCTGCCACCACACAGGCGACCGCGGGATGGCGCAGGCAGAATTGCAGAGCGGCCGCCCGCAGAGAGACACCGGCCGACCGGCACAGCGCCTCGAGCGGGCGAACCCGCGCCTGAATCTCCGCCGGAGCCGGCCGATAGAAGTAGTGTGCGTCAGGACTGGTTCCGCTCGCCAGAATCCCGCCGGCGAAGGGGGTTCCGATAATGACCCCAATTCCTCGCTGGGCGGCCTCATCGAGGACTGGTCGTGCGGAGTCGTCAAGCAGGTGGAAATGCTTCCAGACGAAGACCGTCTCGAAGACCTCAAGGGTGAGGGCGCGGTGCAGGGTCGCGATATCCGAGGAGGTTGCGCCGATATGTCCGACGACTCCTCTCGCTCGCAGGTGCTGGAGGGCGGCGAGGGCTCCCCGTGGTGCCATGACCGCCTCCCAGATCTCGGGTCGCAACTCGTGAATCTGAATGAGGGGAATCTGCGCCAGTCCGAGTCGCTCCCGGCTTGCCTCGACACTGCGGATCGTCGCCTCGAAGGAGTAGTCGTAATCCTGCGGGAAAAAACCGATCTTGGTTCCGACCACGCAGTCTCCACCAGCGGGATGGCGCTGAAGTGCCAGGCCGATCCGGCGCTCGCTCATCCCGGCACCATAGAGGGGGGCGGTATCGATGTAGCGGATGCCGTGGTCGAGGGCGGCGTGAATCACTGCGACTGCCTCCTCATCGCTGAGGGGAAGATAGAGATTAGCGATACCGCCGCCGCCCAGGCCCAACACGCTGACCCGAAGCCCGGTTCGCCCTAGCGGACGTGTGTCCATCGTGTGATCTCCTCCAAACTACTGTTGAATGCCCTATCGGCGACTGTCTATCCCTTAGATGCACCGAGAGTGAGCCCGTGGACGAAGTAACGCTGCAGGAACGGGTACACGAGGGCAACCGGAGCGGCGGCGACCACGATGAAGGTCATTGTCAGCCCCTCCGGCGTGATGTCGCGGAATTGTTCGCTCCACCCTGTGGTCCACTGCACCGTGCCCGTCGCGATCCAGCTATAGAGATAGCTCTGGAGCGGCCAGAGTTCGGAGCGGTTGATATAAAGAATCGCATCAAACCAGGAGTTCCAGTGGGTAACGGTGGAGAACAGTGCAACTGTTGCCAGGACAGGCAGAGAAATTGGCAGATAAATCCGAACCAGAAGATCAAAATGTGATGCCCCATCGATCGCTGCGGCATCTCGTAGCTCCTGCGGAATACCTCGGAAGAAATTGATCAACAGGATCACATAGAAGATGTTTAATGCGCCAGGTAGAATCAGAACGAGAAAGTTATTAAGAAGTCCGAGACTCCGCATGGATAGATAGAAGGGGATCAGGCCGCCGTTGAACAACATGGCAAAGAGCAGAACCATCTTGAACGCCGTTCGTCCTGGTAAGTGGATATCCTCACGCGAGAGTGGATAGGCGGTCAGCACGCCGACAATTAAGATGGCCAAAACTCCCACGATCACTCGGGCGACGGAGATACCGAGTGAGGAGAAGAACTGTGGATTCTGAACAATCCAGCGGTAGTTATCCAAAGTCAGGCCGACCGGCCAGAGCCCGACGATATATGCTGAGATCGCTGAGCGGCTGCTGAGCGATACCGCCACGACGTGCAGAAACGGGAGCACTGTCACCATAGCTGCCATAGTAGCAAGCAGGTATAACGTGATCGTGATAAAGCGATCCATCAAACTCCGTTCGGCCACCATTGCAGCGTCCTTTCTAGAAGATCCGGTAGTTAGCCAGGCGGTCAGCCAGCCAGTAGGAAAGCAGGATCAGACCGAAGCCGACAATTGCTTTAAATAGACCGACGGCTGTGGCCATACTATAGCTTGTCTGGAGAATACCGATCCGGTAAACGTAGGTATCGAGGATATCACCGGTGCTGTAAACAACTGGATTGTAGAGGACGAGAATCTGCTCAAAACCGGCGTTCAGAATATTTCCGAGGCTGAGACAGCACATCAGTACAATCGTCGGAGCGATACCTGGTAGGGTGATGTACCACAGCCGGGCTCCCCGCCCGGCGCCATCGACTGCTGCCGCCTCATAGAGCTCAGGATTTATATTCGTCAGGGCCGCTAGATAGATGACAGCCCCGAAGCCGAAATTCTTCCACGTCTCCAGCAAGATCATCATCCAGGGGAAGATCAGCGGCTCCCCAAGGAAACGAATCGGCGGGATCCCTAAAAGCCCAAGGATACGATTGATTGGACCTGTGCTTGAGAACATAGTGACGACGATGCCCCCGATGATGACCCAGGAGAGAAAATATGGAAAGACCGTCACCGTCTGAACGGTCCGGGTGAAGAGACGACAGCGCAGTTCGTGGAGTATCAGCGCAAAGATCACCGCTGCCGCCTGACCAACGACGATCTTACCGCTGGCAATGAGAATCGTGTTGCGCAGAACTTGCCAGAAGTCCTCTCCCGCGAAGATCTGCTGGAAATTACTCAGCCCAACAAACGGCGAACCGGTCAGACCGGCAAAGGGATCGTAGTCGACGAAGGCGAGGGCGAGACCCCAAAGAGGGTAGAAATGAAAGAGCGCCAGCTGAATCGTCGCCGGCAGTAACATCAGATAAAGCATCCAGTGCTGCCGCCAAACGGCCCGAAAGGACCAGTGCGCTCTGGCGGGCGCTCGGGCCGGTACGCCGGCCGGAAGCACCCCGGCTGGCCCAACCTTACTCTGGCTCATCTGCTCCTCCGCTCCCCCTCTGGCTTGCGACCCACGACGGGACCTGTGCTGACCGCTGGGAGCGCAGACCAGAAATAGTCGAAGGTAGGGTGAACCCCGCCCCGTGACGAGACCAGTCGAATCTCTTGTCCGTAAGCATCAGTTAAAGCATGCGCACGCTATCTCCTTTGGCTCTTGTACCAGACATTAACGTCCTCGGTTACCTGTTTACCGCCTCGATTCCACCACTCTTGGACGAACTCGTGGAAGGCCTCCAGCGGCCGCTTCCCGATAACGATCTCGGTGAAGTACTGTTGCTCCAACTTTCGAAGATCGGGCAGAAGTTTGATCATACGCTCAGTCGGTGCGCCGAGAAATTCGTCGGCCAGGGCGAAATTGCCGCTATTGTACACCAACTGGTACACAGAGATCTCGACCCGTCGCCATAGCAGGCTGACCAGGAAGCGCTGGGCTTTGTTGAGCTTCTGCGGATCCTGCGTGTACCATTTGCTCATCTCACGGTCAATATCGATTTGGTAATCCGGATAGCAGTTGCCTGGAAAACCGAAAGGATCGGGACCACGAGGAGCATATTTTGTCTGCTGCACCGTCGGAGGAACCGGTTTCAGCTCACAGGTGGAGGAGTCCCACTCCCAGTCGTAGCCCTCAACAAACGTGGCGCTGTTACGATGCTCACCGTACTGTTCGTACTTGAGCCAGTTGACGTGCAGATCGATCGACCAGTTGAGGTGCCGAATCGCCGCCTCAATCTTCTTCGGATCGAGCCCTTTGCGGAAGACCGTCGCCATGCCCAGGAACGGACTTGCCCGCCCCCGTTGCCCGTTGGGACCCTTCGGCAGCGGGGAAGTTCGCAAACCGCCAATCGGGATGCTCGCTGAGAGTGCCTCCCGGCGCGTACAGGCCCCCGGCGATCCACCAGGGGCCGAAGAAGACACCCACTCTCCCCTGCGCCACCTGCTGCCAGGAGGGCCCGGGGCCATAGGTATAGTAGTCGGGGTCGATCAGGCCCTCGGCATACCAACTCCGAAGGACTTTCAGCGCCTCCTTCACGCCGGGTTGAATGCTCCCGTACTCCAGCTGATCACCGCCCGACCAGCGCCGCCAGATCCCCGGTATCGCCCCGAACGCCCCGAAGATCGGGTCCAGGCTGTTCTTCCAGCTGATCAGGTCCTGGTTGGCGGCGATTCCAAAGGCCGTCAGTTTGCTCTTCTTGAGCGCCCGCAGCACCTCGGTTAGCTCGTCCAGGGTCTCCGGCGCTTTCATGCCAACCTTGTCCAGGAGATCCTGCCGAATCCAGCCCACGCTGTCGCTGTTGTAGGCCGGGCCGTTCGTCCAGGCGAGACCGTAGAGCCTGTCTCCTCGCCAGAGAGGATTCCAGATCACGCCATCAGGATAGGTCTTTTTCTGTTTGGTCAGTGTGGTTGCCGTCGCTTCAAAGATCCCCCGGATCTCTTCTACTGCGCCGCGATTGATCATACTCGCCAGAACCTCGGGGCCGACGAAGCCCCCGCTGGCGGTGGAGACATACATAGGGATAATATCCGCCAGCGTTCCCGCCGCGATGTCGGCCAGAAGCTTCTGGGCCCAGGGGCCACCGGGAGGGGCGGCCCAGTGAACAGTGTAGATGATGCCAAGCTGGTCGCGAAGGCGCTGATCGTAGGGGTTGGGCAGCAAGCCAGCGGTGGAGGCCGGCGCACCCGTGCCAAAGGCGATTGTCGAGATCTCAATCGGCGGGGTGTATTTCGCAAAGGGCGGATAAGTCGGGTGCCAGTCCATCGTGCAGACGCCAGCCGTCTGACCAGTCGTAGGTTGGGCCGGTGCCGGGGTTGGTGTCGGCGCGGCCGGTGCCTTCGGGGCCTCAGCCGGTTTGGCCGGCGTCGGTGTCGGGGCCGCCGGCGCGCAGGCCGCCAGGAGGGGCAGGACCGCTCCCCTGACCAGTAGACTCCCCATGCCGCCAAGAAACCGTCGCCGGGCAATCAACAGCTGACCACGCATTGTCACTCCTCCTTCCTGGTTGCCTGGTTGTGCTGCGCGACACTCTCCCTTCCTCGTCATCCCCGCGCCTGATGCTCACCTTCTCTCCCATCTGCCTCACAGTTGTGGCAGGCGGATAGCCGCTCGCAGGATCATCACCATCGCACGGTCTCCCACAGCGTCTGAGGGTCGAGGGCGGCGAAGGCCTGGGCGGCGCGGTCGAGGGCGGCGGGATCGCCCACTCCCCAGTGGACCAGCACCCGGTAGGCCAGAGTCAGACGCTCGCCGGGGCGGAGCACGTACGGCTCGTCGCGCAGGAAGGCGGCGTTGAGAAACTGCAGGTCCGGCCGGTGGTAGGTCAGCCAGGGGGTCGGGAAGCGCGGATTCTGCGGATGGTCGAGGATGGCCACCCCGCCCCAGGCCGGGCGCTCCAGCCCGTCAATCCCGCCGGAGTAGTCGGTCCAGGCGGCCCGGGCCTGATGGGTCTCGGCCGGATCGGTCTGCCCCAGCGCGTTCCGAATCTGGGGCCGCAGGAAGCTCCGGGGCAGGCGCACCGACAGCCCGGCGTACCCGCCCCACTCGACCTTGCGCTCAAACACCACCTCCGACCCCAGCGGGGTGAAGCGCCCGATCCAGTCGATAGCATAAGCGCCCTCCGCCGGCGGATGGACCAGCACCACGCGCTCCTCGGCCAGGAGCGGCTGGCCCGCGGCTGTCACCCACCGCAGGGCGTGCCAGAGCCCGGCCCGGGGGGGCGTGGTCAGCCGCACCGGCTGCAACCGCTCGTGGACCGCCCGCCCCCACGGCTCCCGGGCGCTCGGCCCCTCCCAGACGTTGTGGCCGTTCAGGTACTTCCAGGCGAAATACAGCCCGAGATGCCACGGGTGGTCAAACGGCCGACAGAGGGTGATGGGTGGCCCTCCCTCCGGCAGCTGGACCGGGTGGCAATAGGGGAAGCGGTCCGCCGTGGCCCCGTAGTGGTAGGTGAGCAGGGGATACGCCGCGTCGGCGACGGTTACCGCCGCCTCGACCTCGTGGATGACCCGCAGCATTCAGCGCCCTCCCTCCAGCGGTTCGTCGCCGGCCAGCGGCAGGCGCACCACCTGGCCGGTCCGGGCCGACCGGTAGGCGGCCAGACAGACCTCGAGCGACCGTCGTCCTTCCAGACCGTCGGTCAGAGGCGTGCGCCCCTCGGTCACGCACTGGACGAAGTGGCGGATCTCCTCGGCGAACGAGTCGCCCGGGGGAACCGGCACCGCCTGAAAGGCGCCGTTGGTCTCCGGGGTGGCCAGGAACAGTCCGCCGACATTGTGGAGGACGCCGCGTTCCCCGGTCAGAAAGAGCAGCTCGCCCCAGGGGGAGCGACGGACCGCCCAGTTGGCCACCACCTCGCCGACAGAGCCATTGGCGAACTGCAGGCTGAGGACGGCGGCCACTTCTCCCTCCAGGCGGGCTGGCTGATAGGTCTGGAAGCTGGCCACCGCGGTGATCTCGCCGACCAGCCAGCGCAGAAGATCGAGGCGGTGGATGCCCGAGCCGATGACCACACCCCCGCCCGCCAGACGGTTCTCGCGCAGCCAGTGGCCGGGCGGCCGCTGAAAGTCCTGGTTGTGGTCGGCGCGCGCGCAGAGGATCGGCCCCAGCGCCTCCTCCTCAAGGAGCCGCTTGACCGTCTGGTAGAGCGGGTCGTAGCGCTGGTTGTGGGCCACCATCAGCGTGACCCCGGCGGCCCGGGCGGCGGCGATCATGGCGTCGGCCTCGGCCAGGGTCGTGGCGATGGGCTTCTCCACCAGGATGTGCTTGCCCGCCTGGGCCGCCTGGATGGCGGCGGGGGCGTGGAGGGCGTGGGGCAGGCAGAGGTCGACCGCGTCGACGCCGGCGTGGGCCAGGAACTCGTCGTAGTCGGTGAAGATCTGCGCGCCCTCCAGGTCGCGGGCTCGCTCCTCCGCCCGCGCCCGGTCGGGGTCGCAGACGGCGGTGACGCGGACCAGGTCGCGCAGGGCCCGGTAGCCGCGGGCGTGGGCGCGGGAGATGCCCCCGCAGCCGACCAGACCGACGGTGAGACGGCTCATAGATCCCTCCTCACTACAGTGTCACCTCAACGGGCTGTCCGCCCTGGCGGGCGGAGGCGTAGAGGGCGGCGATGACCGCCATGGTCCCGAGGTTGTCGCGGCCGCTGGAGAGCGGTTCGGTGCCCGTGCGACAGCAGTCCACAAAGTGGGCGATCTCGTTGACGAAGGGGTCGTCGGTCGGCAGCCCGGTCCGATCTGGCGCGACGGGCAGAAAGTGACCGTAGAAGCGCCGGGCGCCGGTGAGATCGGGAGGCGTCGGGTCGTGCCGGCGGGAGGCGTAGTAGGCGGCCTGCCCGGTGGGCAGCGTGTGCACCGTGCCTTCGTCACCGAAGAGCATATACGATTCTGAGTAGGGCAGCTGGAAGCCGCTGTAGGTCGCGAAGTGCTCGCCGATTGCCCCGTTCTGGAACTCCAGGACCGCGCAGGCATAATCCTCGGCGCCGTTCCGGAAATGGGGCTGGGCGGTCCGGCAGATCGCCGCCACCCGCCGTACCTCGCCGAGGAAATAGCGCATAAGATCGATCTTGTGGACGGAGACGGAGATGAGGATCCCCCCACCGGCCAGACGGCCGTCGTAGAGCCAGTGGCCCGGCTGGGCGTATCCCAACAGATTCTGCATGGCGTCGAAGCGGACGCCACGGATGGTTCCCAGTTCGCCGGCGGCGATGAGGCGTTTCACCCCGCGGTGGAGCGGATGATAGCGCTGCATCTGGCCGACCATCAAGATGACCCCAGCCTTCTCGGCGGCGCTGACCATTTCGTGGGCCTCGGCCAGCGAGCAGGCCATCGGCTTCTCCACCAGGATGTGTTTCCCGGCCTGGGCGGCAGCGATGGCGATCTCGGCGTGGAGATAGTGCGGGAGACAGAGATCCACCGCCTCGACGGTTGGCATCTCCAGGACGGCGCGAAAGTCGGTCAGAGCGTGGTCTGCCCCGAGGTCACGGGCCCGCGCTTCCGCCAGGGGAGCGCTGACGTCGCAGGTGGCGACGACACGGACCACCTCTGGCCCGAGAGTCTGGAAGGCCCGGATATGGGCGGTGGCGATGTTCCCACAGCCGATGAGTGCCAGGCGGAGAGGCTGGTGCGCTGTCATCGTCGGTCTCGCTCCTCGTGTTCTCTTGGAGAGCCCAGAGATACCCCGATCTCGGCCGCCACCCGTCTGAGGTGGGCGGCTGCGGCGGCGTACTCCTCATCGGAGGCGAGGTGCTCGAGGCAGAGGGGCGCGCCATTGCCCAATTGCGCCAGGCGGCGGAGCAGACGGGGATAGTCCAGGACTCCGGCGCCCGGTGGGACCTCTTTCAGGTAGAGGGTGAAGGCCCGGGGCACCCACAGCGTATCTTTGGCGTGGATGCACTGGATTTTCGTTCCCAGGCGGTCGAAAGCCTCGTCGATAAGGTCGCCGGTGTGGAAATAGCGGTCGTGGCTGACCAGGTTGACCGGGTCGAGCAGAACGCCGAGCCAGGGCGAGGGATTGTCGTCGAGGACTCGCCGGAGGGCCCGAACCGAGTCAAGAGGGGTGAGGATAAACGGCTCTAGAACTCATCCCGAAATAGCCCTTAAGAGGATAAGGGAGCAGGCCAGGAGGAGGAGAGCCAGGTAGAGATGGGCCCTCCTTTCCCACCTCACCACCAGTCTCCG